>ENA-OUQF01000155-OUQF01000155.1-human-gut-metagenome-genome-assembly--contig:-NODE-155-length-65457-cov-25.644078_pt1 | contig 65457 bp, 64 predicted proteins | sample MGYA00237947_ERZ548826 | MGnify/ENA primary metagenome ERZ548826 (study PRJEB26490, sample SAMN05194701) | human gut metagenome | biome: terrestrial biome; feature: human-associated habitat; material... | reverse complement strand
TATATTGCTTTTCAAGCTCGACCAAACAGCGTTCCCGCTGAGAATGTGTCAGCAGTTTCCTTTTCTCCAAAGAAAGGAGTATCGACTTTTGAATATTCATAAGGAACGCTGCGTGTTCCTGTTCGTTCAGTTCTGGAACAGGGTCGCCAACATAAACAAATTCTCTATGCTTCAGTAGTCAACACCTCCCTCGTTTTCAATATATGAGCTATTGCTTGTACCGTATAACGAGAGGGTTAATCCTTTTTTCTAAGACCGATGCTGATAGCAAGAGCTTTGTCAGCACTATCAATAAAACGCCTGTCAAAAATGTCCGCATAGAAACACAAATCTACACGGACAAAATTATAGGTATATTCAATTCTAATATAGAGAGATGTAATCTCTACTTCAACGGTATTCTTATCCCACGCATAGGCAAGGCTTTTTTTAACAGCTTATCCTCGCTTATGTGTGGTGTTTTATATGTAGCTACTGCTTCTGATAAGCAGCGTTGTGATGGCAGCTGACCAACACATAAAAAATCCCTTCAAACTCAAACTGGTTTAGAGGGCAATCTGTTTTTGACTTAAGCGTGACAATACAGCCCACTAAACAACCGTTTTTTTATTTAGTGGGATATGTAACTAATTAAACATTAAAGAAATAAGCCGATGTTTCGTGATGTGGCTCACGAGTTATCGGCTTAAAGTCAATATATTTTTCTTTTATTTAATGCTCATTTTAATCTTTTGACTATAACCAAACACTCCGTGTATTCCTAACAAAACAAAAATTAAATTATTAAGTTTCTCAGTCACACAGTAAATCTTATTCTTTGCCTGACCTTATGGTGGTAAGCACGCCTTTATCCATTTCGTGAACAGTATCGCACAAAACATCAATATCTTCTGCTGAATGTGAAGCTATCAAAATTGTCTTTCCACTCGCTTTTAAGTCGAGTAAATAATTTCTCATATCTGCAACGCCATCTTTATCCAAACCATTCATAGGCTCATCAAGGATAAGAATATCAGGGTCTTCCATTATAGCCTGTGCAAGACCAAGACGCTGACGCATACCAAGCGAATATTTTCCAACGTGTTTTTTACTTTTAGGGTCAAGACCTACTCTACTTATTGCGTCATAGATTTCTTGCTTTGAGATTTTTCCTTGTATATCTGCTAAGAATTTCAAATTTTTATATGCATTATAGGATGGTAAAAAGCCAGGGGTTTCAATAATAACGCCAATGTCTTTCGGCATATCAAAATCTTTCTTTAATGTTTTTCCATTTATCATAATCTGTCCGGATGATAGTGGTACAAAACCACAAATACATTTCATCAGCATAGTTTTACCACTACCATTTCTACCTATCAGTCCGTGAACTTTACCTTTCTCGAACTCAATATTTACATTTGAAAGGACAACTGTTTCTCCAAATGATTTATTGACATTTTCAATTTTTATTGCAACGCACATAATAATGCCACCTCCATTATCTTTTTAGTTCTTTATCAAAGTTGTATCTTTTTGAAGAGTACAGAATTATTACAAACAACACTAACAGCATAATCATATAGAACGCAGTTATATATCCATAGCTTGGTAGTCCATCATTAGGTTTTAATTGTATATAATTCAAGGTACTCCAAGACACCGGAGACATTTTTACTAATGAAGTTTGTTTTGCTGCCACCGCACTAAACACAAGCAAAAATGATGCCAAAAAAGTTCCGCTACCTTTTATTTTCATATTGAACAGAAATATTACAAAACCAAGTATCACTCCGGAAATCCAAGAATGTAAAAATGTAAACCACATCGCACTAATCGGAGAGAACATATTAATAACATTTCTTTCAGGACTGAATCCTAACTGGAATTTAGTTCCCATAGTTGTATTGGCGAGTGTATTGAGCAATTTGCCCCATTCTCCCGTGAACTCTATACAATCTAAATTTAATACAATAGAGAACACCATAACAAAGGCAAAGTACAGAGCAGATGCAACCACAATATAAAGCATTTGACCAATGCACCATTTATTTCTACCTGTTCTGATAAGTACATAGAGCTGATTTTTATCAATAAACGGAGCGTTGCTGAAAATCAAAATCAAAGGGAAGAAAAACAACATTTTGTTATAATATTGCATATATAAAAAAGGAAATATCCACGGCGATGATTTTACACCTGTGTAATCGCAAATATCAGAAAGCCCTTTTGTAAGAGAATGAATGAAAATTAACACAATGAATAGAGCTATCCATATTCGACAGTCGTATTTCCATTTTCTAAAATTTTGTAATACTATGAAAAAAATAGATTTAAACCATTTCATTTCTACTCCTCCTTTTTACAAAATGTGAAAAAGCACATCCTGATATTGCCATTATTAAAATAAATACGCTTATTGTATAAAAGCAATTCAACAGAGGTGATTTATCAAACACGGCAAAACAATGGCTCAGATTATATAAATTTAAATACGGAGGTAAACCAAGTGTCATTTCTTCTAAAAGATAACCAAAAATCAAAGGTGAACCCAGTGCAACATAATTGTCCGGAAGAACCGATGAAAAGGTTAGTCCTACAATTGTCCACATTGTGGCGTATAATGAAAACACACTGACAATTAGAAATACATATAAAATAGGACTGTTTAACGCTATATCGCTATAAACATCCGGGGTTTCGTATGGCTGTGGTGGACAAAAAAACGAAACCATACCAAAATAAGTCATAATTCCCACAAATATTGAAGTGAATCCGGAAAGTGCACATACTACTACATTTGACCATGCATAGTTTCTTTCGCCACTGCGCACAATAATCGATTTTATATAACCCGAATTGCAATCCTGACAATAAACTGTGACAAAAGGAATAGAAGAAAAGAAAACCATTACTTTTTTGAACATTCCCAGATGAATCATCAAATCAATGGTATACACTGAATTTGTTCCAATTCCATCAATATATTCACGAGAACTGACATAACACATGAATACCGTGGCGATAATTGAAGCGATATACCATTTTGACACAAATGCCCTTTTTAGGCTTGATACAAACAAACTCTTCATATAACCACTATCCTCCTATTGAAACCAAAGGGATAACTTCACCGCTTACCGCACTAATTATTGTGGTATAATTTTGGCCTTCTAAATTCTCTTTTATATCTATGATATCAGATAACGAGTTTTTACATTTTCCATATTTTCCGTCGATAAACCATACAGGCTCAATTCTCCATTCTTTAATATTATCAAAATCGTATCTTGCTATATATCCAAGCTTGATCATTGTAATTTCGATTTCATTATCTAAAATAATATTTTCAAAAGATTTTTTAATACTTTGAACAACATCTAATGTAGAGCAAATATATGAATCTTGAATTGTGCTTTTTACATCAAAAACACCAGACACTTCAAATGCAATCAATCCATTTCTACCATAAATGAAATAAACCCTTGATGAGGATATAAATTCGTTTTCACCAGTAGCGTTCATAATACTTAGCGAAGGAATATTTTGATAAAGAACAGGATATATCAGGAGATATGCATCCTGTTCGTAACCCCATTTACTAACTTTTTCACCATATTTATCTCTTGTATCATATTCATCCTGTAGTTGATTTACTGTAGCAGCATCCATTGAATAGACTTGTGCTTCTCCAAGAATGTCATCAATACCAAGCAAGGATATAACTTGATTAGCATTGTCTAAAGCATTGCTTTTTTCAATTCCATCTATGTTTTTATTATTGAAAATTTTCTTAAGCGTATCTTTTTCCTTGAAGTTTTTATAATTATCGAAATAATATGTGTAATTGTATTCAATCTCCATTTCTGTGCGATAAGATACAGTCCCTAAAGAAAATGTTAAATCAGATTCGTCATCAAAAATATAGGAATAAAAGAGGTCATCCGGTCCAGTCATTTCGTCTGAAAATTCATCCACAATTTGACGTCCATCTGAAATACCGGAAACAATGCTTTCTTTGTCCCAAGTCACTGGTTTTGCAGAAGCTATTGACACTTTTTGATTCATGTCAAAATCAGCCGGAATATTTACATTTGCTTTAATTGTAAGTTTTTCAATATCCGTATCTTCAATGTATGTTGGGAATTCGCTTGTATCATTCTGATTATTTAGTCCTGATGAGCTGTTTTCGGATAAAGCAGAATCGGAGTTTGGCTTATTTTCTGTTGTGGGAAAACAACCGGTCATCATAGCTGACACCAATATAACCAACATACATACGCTAATTATTTTTTTAATATAAATTCTCATAACATATCTTACCTTTCTTTTTACAATTAATATCTTGATGTTTAATCTTATATTTTGATATAGAATCGTAATTTTTCCATAAATTAAGCCTCCTGTATGATTTATAACCAAATCATACAGGAGGCTTGTATCGTAAATTGTATCAATCTGTATCTAAATTGTATATTCTGTAATCATCTTTATTTTTCTTTTACATCGATTGGACACTGTAAAATTCCAAACTCTGTATAATATTCTTTTATATCATCTTTCTTACATGCCCATTCCTCTAAATAATAATACTCATTTATGTCAAGTCCTAATTGATTCTCATAATAGTTTTTTACCGCTAACTCTAATGAATTTATAAATGATGGATCTTCCTGTCCATAATTTAGGTAGTAAGATGAAGAAGGGCAAGAAAGGGATATTAATGTTTTTGTTTTTTCCTCATAATTGAATTCAAGCACGAAATCGCCCGATGTTATAACCACATTTATAAAATTTAGTGCCGTAGGTTGATTATCTATCTTGACTAAAGTGCTGTTTTGAGAATAATTCGCTATTCCATCTGAAATTATCATTTTTATATGTTCGCAAATAGATTCATCGCTTTCAAAAAAAGTTTCAAATAACTCAAATGATTTTTTTTGCATATAGGATGGTTCATAATTGTCTCTATCTAAAGATATATCATTATATGCACCAATACCTATCTCACGATTATAATAAAGTTCAGCGACCTGATTACTTGTTATTTTCATGGTGTTTCGCATATTGTAATCCCAGTAAATTTTTTTATTCAGTAATCTTTCTTCATTTTGCTCATTCATAAGCTGTGGTAAGAATACAATACAAACAGTCATAATTAACAATAATAAAAACACACTTATTTTCTTTACTTTATTCATCTTCTTCACCGCCTTTTTTTAAGGTAAAGGAAACGGTAGTGCCATTACCTTTTTCACTTTCAAAAGAAAGCTCCGTACCGTGGAGTGTTGCAATCTCTTTGCACAAGGATAATCCAAGACCTGCACCACCAAATTTTCTTGAACGAGATTTATCCTCACGGTAAAATGGTTCGGTTAAAAGTTTAATATTTTCCTTTGCAATACCTCTGCCTTTGTCCTCAACAAAAACTCGAACAATATCATTTGATGATTTGCTATAAATTTTAACAGTAGTTTGAGGTTCTGATGCCTTAAAAGCATTGTCAACTAAATTATAAAGAAGTGAAAGCAAAAGCACGCCATTTGCACATATTGTTTCATCATCAAAATCAATGGAAAATAAAACATCATACTTTTCGGATAAGTGTTTTAGAGTGGCTTTTAACTGTTCTCCAATGGTTAAAAGATTTAGTTTTTCCATTTCTATCTGCTCATTTTGAAACACGTATAAATCCAGTAATTGTAATGATAGTTTTTCAAGACGCTTTGCTTCATTATATATTGCTTCCGCTGCTTGGTCTTTCTCCGTTTTATTCAGGTCGTAAGAACGTAACATTTGAGCGTATCCTATGATAGCCGTCATCGGAGTTTTCATTTCGTGGGTAAAATCAGCAACAAAAATATTGCGTTTTTCTGATTCTTCACTTATCTCTTTGATTTTTTGTTCAATAGCTAATGACATTGAATTAAAACTTTCGGATAAAGTAGTGATTTCATAATCAGAGCTTTTTACATAAACCTTTTTTCCATAACTTCCTAACGCAATTTCATCCGTAACTTTAGTAAGTATGCTCAACGGTTTTGTTATTTTCTTCACTGAAGCAAATATCAACAATCCACTTATTACAGATATAATAAAAACTACAACACCATAACTGTTCCAAAACAGACTACATTGTTTTTGAATTTCCGTAAAATCCGAGTAAATAACGAGATAATACACATCTGACTCAGTATTAAGTTTACATATGGATTCCATAAGGAACAAGTTGTCATTTTTAACAAACTGAGAAACACACTCATTGTCATTAAGTTTAGTATATTCGCTTTTTGCATTTTGAGATGTATATATTTCAACATCCGTCACGGTACTATCTAAAGAATCTTTTATTTGACGAACTATGTTATTTTTATGCGTTCCAGATATTTCACTGTCTGAAATATCTGCAAAAGCTAAAAAGCTGTCTGCCGCATAACTTACAGTAGTATTTACACGCTCGACCTGTGTATTCCAAAGCGTATTGTTTACATTATTGATAATAAATATTCCGCCAATCCCTGTAGCAAGAAGGACAATTATATATGCCATACAGAAAAATTTATATGATAATTTCATTTTTTACTCCGCCTTAAATTTGTATCCAACTTTGTAAATGGTTTCAATTGCATCGCCTAAATTGAGTTTTTTCTTTAATCGTTGAATATGCAAGTCTATGGTGCGTGTGTTTCCCAAATAAGGTTCTTGCCATACTTGTTCAAAAATGGATTCTCGGTATAACGCAATGTTTTTATTTCTTACTAAAAACAAAAGTAAATCATATTCTTTTGCAGGTAACGGTATTAAAACTCCGTCTAACAACACTGTTCTGGAAAGTGTGTCAATTTTTATTTTGCCCACCTCAAGTATTCTTTCCGCTTTATGGTATCTACGCAAAACTGTTCCTACTCTTGCTAAAAGTTCCTCTAAGTCAAATGGCTTTGAGATATAGTCTTCAGCACCAAGCTTTAATCCTTTCACTCTGTCTGGCACAGATGTTTTTGCTGTTACAAATATGACGGGTATGTCAAACTGTTTAATATAGTCGATAAGGTCATACCCATCAATATCGGGTAGCATAATATCGAGTAATATTAAGTCGTATCGTTTTTCTTCTATTTTTTTGGTAGCAGTCATTCCGTCATTCACGGTTTCACAAATGTATCCATTTTTGGTAAGGCACATTTTCACCATATCAGCAATTGATTTTTCATCTTCTATAATTAATATTTGATTCATATTTTACACCTCAAATTATATTATAACAGATAATTGTATCTTTTTTGTATCTTTATCGCTTTTCTCGATTAATTACAATCATTATAATCGTTTGACTTTTGAACATCAACTGTGCGAATATGAATTTTGGCTTCCAATAACCAGAGATTTTATATCCTATTCAAGGAGATTACACATCGTTTAATAAGAGCTTACATCTCTATACAATATAATAGAATTATTATGAGAGTACAAGTGGTGAGCTTATGAGCGATGGAAAAAACGGATTTTCAAACTCTCCAGAGTTTAATTTTACACCAATAGGACAAGCTATTAAGAAAGCCCGTAAAGCGAAAGGGATTACGAGAGAGCAGCTTTCCGAAGTGATTGACTATACTCCAAGACACATACAATCTATCGAGAATGAGGGTCAGCACCCAAGTTTTCAATTATTTACGCAGCTTGTCACTATGTTTGATGTTTCGATTGACCAATACATATTTCCAGATAAAAAATCCGATAAAAGCACCCTCCGTAGACAGATTGACACACTTTTGGATACTCTGGACGATAAGGAATTATCAATCATTGAAGCAACAATAAAAGGTCTATGTAAGGCAAAAGAACAAACAGAGGAATAGCACCTCTGTTTTTCTTTTGCACTTTGCACTGGTCAAGCTTTTTTGTAACACTTTGTTCGATAAATACCTATATGTAACGAGCTTCCATTGGCGTCAAATAATTATTGTATGAATGAGAGCGAACATAGTTGTACCAATTTATATATTTCATAGTTACATAATCATAATGCGAGAAAATCTGTCCAAGGATTTTTCTGTCTTTTATTGAAATCATACATTCACCTCTGCACCAAATTGTGCCGTAAAAGTAGCTTATTAGGTTGTTTTAGCCCATTATATTTGGCTCGCATTGCCAAGTCAAATGTGTAGTAAACCACACCATTCAAATTATAAGATGGTGCGGTTACAAACACCTGCTTGTCCACAATGGACGCACAAAGTTTAGCGTTGATTTATACGGCAACTTGAAATTTTGTAGAAGCGATAGCGTATAGATTTATAGTCCGTTCTATCTCTCCCACTACGATAGAATAAGGCTTTTCGGCATTTTCCTCGTTGTCAGAGCCGTCATACTTTTTAATTCTGTCGAGCGTCGAAAAGCTATGTATTTTTAAACCAAATACCTCACGCTTGTCCTCATATTTGATACTTTGGAACATTTCCGATGCTTCTCTGGGCACAGAGGAGCTGGCACATTTAGAAATGATAGGTGCTATTGTCCACCAGCTTACAGACTGTCTTACACCTGAACAAATTGAGGGAAGCAACTTTGCACCTTACTATGTTGACCATACCTTAGGCGTATACCCACAGGCTGCCTCTGGTATGTCCTATACTACTGCTTTTATGCAAAGTAAGGGCGACCCTATTACAGATTTGTTTGAGGATATGGCAGCGGAACAAAAGGCGCGCACTACCTATGACAATATTTTAAGAATGATTAAAGACCCAGATGTATGTGCTCCAATTAAGTTTTTGCGTGAGCGAGAAATTGTTCATTTCCAAAGATTTGGCGAGGCTTTGAGAATGTTGCAGGAGGATCTTGATTCCGATAACTTCTATGCAATCAACCCTTCCTTTGACTTATGCAACAAAAAATGTTAAATCTTAGTGTATGCAATTCAATGACATTCTTAAAAAATTTTTTTAATTAGATACCTTATTGCAACAAAATTTTAGAAAAGCTTATTTGAATATTTTTTGGTTAACTTATCTATACACTCTTTTAAATATATTTATCAAAAAAGGAGAGGCTATCGAAAGCGCCTCTCCTTTTAATACTAATCTTAGTATTATTCGCCCTTCTTCATTGATTTGTATACTTCCTTGTATAAGTACATCTTCTTATCAGCTTCTTCATATACACTTTGTATTGTAATATCTTCATTTTCTTTTCTAATAGCATATCCATATGCAGGAGATATTAAGTATTTCTGATTTCTATTTGAGTTTGATGTATTAACCTGCTCCTTCATATTTGTAATAAGCTTTTCAAATTCTTCATTTGATGAATTTAGAAGAATTGCGATAAACTCATCTCCACCCATTCTTCCAATAAAGCCTTGCTTACCAAAGGTCTTATCAAGCACCTTTGCAAAGGTCTTTAAAGCTTCATCACCTTGTTTATGACCAAATTCATCATTAATCTGTTTGAAATCATTTAAGTCAAAGCTTATAATCATTACCGACTCTTTTCTGTAGGTTTCAAGCTTATCAAGAATAATAGAACATCTTGCCCTATTGCTAACGCCTGTAAGAGAGTCTACAAATGCCATTCTTTCTTTGTTGATAAGCTTTACAATAAATCTAACTGTAACTGCAATTATAACTAAAAGAATAACTATAGAAGCAACCTGTGTATACAAAATACTTGACATATTACTTCCAGTTTCGTCCTTTGCAATAGTAAGTATTAATTTCCAGGAACAATTTTTTATTGCTGTTACACCTACATAGTATTGCTTGTCATTGATTGTAATTTCGCCAGTTACATTTCCTTCTGCTGACAGACTAGACTTAATAAAAGATATATCGTTTTTGCTTGTGTCACTATATACATCTAATATATTAAGCTTTCTATGTACCTGTGTCATATCTGAGCTGGCAACATATTCTCCTGCTGCATTTACAACAGCAGCAAGACCATCACCAATTTTCATATTTGCAACAGAATCATATACCTTTTGTAAATCCATTGCTCCACAAAGGGCACCAACCTTTTGTCCATTCTTGTAAATTGATACACAAAGAGTTGTTATTGACTTATTGTTGTTGTAGTCCATAAATGGCTCTGTAATAAACTTGTCATTTTCCATTACATCTGTAAAAAATTGCTCCCGTGACTGATTCTGTACTGTATTTTCCCTAACATAATATCCATGACCAGTCGTGTCCATTATAAATAAATGTTCAAAGCCTAAAGAAGCTTCCTTACCTTTTATGTACTTGTACTGGTTTGTCCACTTCATTTCATTAATTTCTGGCAATGTGGCAATATACTCTAATAAAGCAAACTTCTCATCGAACTGTGCCTGTATTTCATTAGAGCATTGAACCGTTCTTTCTGACAAGCTATCCTTAGTATAAGCAACTGTTGCATCATAAGTGTCGCTGTAGTTTGACATTGACATTATAAACATTCCAATCGCCGATAAAATTAATACTACCATTAATATAACATCGCTAATGCTTACCTTTGCACTATTAAATACTTTTAACTTTTTCATGTCTAATCCTCGTCTTCTTCAGATTTTTCATCATTTTTTTTAGTTTTCACCACAATAAACACTAATACTACTGCTGCACAAGCAAGTATAAGTATTAACCTTACTACATTTGTGTTGTCACCTGTCTGAACATATCCTCCATTATTATTCCAATAATTACCATTGTCTGAACCATTACCATTTCCATTAATATTGTTTCCATTATTTGGATTATTTGAGTTACTTCCATCGTTTGGCTTATTAGTGTTGCCACCTATAAACTGTTTTTTTGTAGTTGTTTCATTTTCCTTAGAGGTTGTTATCTCCTCCTTTGTGGTTGTTTCAACTTCAACTGCCTTCCAGGTAGCAACCAACTGTATATCGCCAGTCTGATTTTTTATTTCAGTAATTGGATTTCCATTTTGGTCTTTCCAGCCTAAGAACTTATAGCCCTTTCTAGCAGGCTTTTCCAAAATAATATTATCATTTACTGTATATGTAGACGGATTATTATTTATATCTCCGTCCTGCATTTCATCATAGAAGATGTTGTATACCTCCATTTCAAACTGTGCTGTTATGTTAATATCCTTTCCAGGCATTAACAACAAATACAGACCTAGTTTTTCATCAACAGGAGATATTATTACAGGCATTGCTGCCTCCCTAATACTTCTTATAGCAAAAGTGCTTGCTGTCTCTGCCGGCTCATATGTAAGCGAATTCTGTACCAGCTTATAGCCCCTTTCTGGCTTTACAAGTAAAAATACACTCTGGCTTTCCTTGTAACCTTCTTCACTAGGTGAAACTATATTCACTGTTCCCATTTGTGACTCAGCTACTGTAATATTTATATTGTAATATCCTATATAATTCTGTGGCCAGTCAGCCTTTAGCACAAGATTTCCGAAGGACCACTTATCAACCCCTGTAATATCAACAGTTGTAACATCGTCATAGTTTGTATCATCACCATCAGATACTACTAATTTCCAGCCAACATTTTTAACTAATGGTGCAAACTCAAACTCATCAAATATTGTATATGAGGTTGGATTATTTGTAGTATATCCTCTTAAATCCCAATACTGAATTGTAAATCTTGTAAGAGAAATTCTTACATCTACATTAATAGCTGCTCCGTCTAAAACATCCTCTGGAATAGTAATATATCTCTTATCCGAACGATTTTTCTTAGTTGTATCCTCATGTGCCTTGCTCTCATAGCTGTATCTGATTGTGTAATCATCCGGATAATCACCTATTTGGGCAAAATCTATTCCGTTTCCTATTTGAACAGTTTTGTAATCACCATCTTCATAGATGTAATTTCCGTCCTCATCAAGTGCAACGAACTCAATATATACATTATCTCCTGGGATAACATATACTACCTTTCTGGTTTCCCCACTATCTGGATCAACCTCATCTGTCACATTAATTGGTGATTTACTGTCATAGACCGGGTCATACAAATATGGAACAGCACCTACATACCTGCTAGGTAGTTTTGTTTCTTCATCATAAACTGTAATATCAATAGGATATTTTTCAGTTTCCTCCCAAGTAGCTACAAATATATAATTACCTAAGGAATCAATTTGTGTTACATATGGGTCTGTAGGATTTTTTGCTGTAATTGCCTTCCAGCCACTAAACTTATGGTATCTGTCATATCTATTGTTAATGTTAATAGCATCAGCACCAAGTATCTTTGATATTTCTGCTGGTAAGCTTAAGCTTTCAATAGTATATTCAACGCTTTTAAATGGCGTTGTAGTATCCACACCGTCATAGAAGGTTATAGTATAAACCTTTGGAATAAATGCGCTATTATTATTTACAACATAAATATCCTTAGAGTCCAAGCCCATTTTATAGGATACTGAATTGTCACTCCAGCTATCTGTTACACTAGAGGCATTGCTTATGCTTACGCTCCAGTTTGCTGAAGAAATCTCATAGCCCTGCTTTGCAGTAATACTAAGGGTTACACTTGAAACTGCGTCCTTTACTAAGGTTCTGTAATATGTAACTCCATTTTCTACAAATTCCTGATTATCAAAGGTAAGAGTAGTTGAACCCATTAATAGTTCTACATTTGTAGCATTGAAAAATTCCTTGTCAATGTAAACATAGTACCTGTTCTTTGAATATTCGCCTCTTACAACAAGGTTTGAGGTAAGAGAATTTTCATAATAAATTCTTCCATTCTCTTTTGAATATCTGTCTGAATTTACTGTCCAGCCAACAAAATCGTAATATTCAATAGTTGGTGGTGTAGGTACTGTATTTGAATTAGGGTCAAGTGTATATGGCTCGCCATATGTATGTTCATCTGTACGAAGCTCTATATCTCCACTATCTCCATATGAATATATATATGTAACGCTGCATTTCCATTTTGCAGTTAAATCTATTTTTCCGTCTGTTAAAATATCACCTGCCAATATATCTGCCGAGGTAATCTGTGAAACCCGCTTGTCAGTTCCGGTTACATACCAGCCGTCAAAGGTAAGGTCTGAAATACCCGGTGCTGGCACTGACATAGTTGTTCCATAGGTATACATAGCCGCAGTTGGTGCAACATAAGAATGTCCGTCAATATTTTTATCTGTTGCTGTAAAACCGTTATGATATACTATCTGGATATTTCCTGCGTAATTAACCTGCAACGAAGTAGCTACATCTGGCATTTTAAAGGACACTACATAATATTCGCCCTTTGCATCATTTAGCTTTGTAACAGGATAGGTCATACCTGCAACTGTAACATTTGCTACATCTAGCTCCTCTGGAACATCATAAACTCTTACATCTACATATTGGTCTGCTGATAATATATATTTGTTCTGAGCTGAAGGAGAAATCAATACATTATTCTGATATACCTCCATTCTCTGATTTTGCTTTATGTAGCTGCTATCTGAAATAGTAAGCTCTGCCATCGGTGTAGCTGGCAAATAGAAATATAACTTGTTGGCTACTTCATTTTTGTTAATGCCGACTGAAGAAATATTTTTATGTCCATAGCCTTTATATTCAAAAGTAAGGCTATCTACAGTAACAGTTGCATATTCGCTTTTCATCTGGATATTTGCTGTATATGTATTTGTATACTTGTTATCTGCTAAGGTAATAGTGTCAGTCCAATCAGCTGTCGAAAAGCCTGTATTTCCATTTGAAGTTAAGTCTGCACAGAACAAATACAGTTTTTTGCCTGAGGCATCTGTAATATTTCCGTCATACTGAGTATTTGCAGCATTTAAAAATAAAGAGCCACCACCTATAATTATGGAATTTCCATTGCTGTTTTTTCCACCTGCACTGTTTCTTCCACTTCCGATACAAGGTGCATTTGATAACATATTAACTGCTATTGTACCACCATTGATTGTAACTACTCCTGCTCTGCCGGAGGCTGCTGCTGCGTTTGCACTACCACCACCACCTATACCAGCACCATAGCCCTGTCCTTTAATATTAATTTCAATATCACCTGATATTGTAATATTTCCAGCATTGACAGTTGAGCTTACAAAAAACTCCTTGCCTACTGGCAGCTGTGCATCCAAAGGATAATTGGTATTGTACTTTTCATTTAAATATTCAAAGGCATTTTGTACTGTACTGTAAGCTGTGCCATCTTCTCTTAAAAGATAATTTGGAGAGAATATAATATTAGGATTTCCTTCACTTAAGTGTAAATCTACATCTGCGTTGGCTTCTCCTCCACCTATAGCAGCACCATAGCTGTTTCTTGAAGTAACTAATGTAAGCATACCATTTGTGCCATCTACATTTTTAATATTAAGTGATGATCCATACACAACCTCTGTTTCCTGCAACAAATCTGACAGCTTACAATTTCTTGCTGTATGTACATTTTCTGCTAATTTAATAACTGAAGCATTTACGCCCTGTACAGAAATAATCGGGCTTTTTGCTCTCTCTCTTGTGTTTTCAAGTGTACAGGTTCCTTCTATAGATAATGTATAATTTGTTACTGTTCCGGATTTTGCTGCCTCAAACTGAATAACCGGCTCATCTACTGAGTTTTGAATACGAACATTCTTTAAAACAACTTCAACATTATCAACGCTCTCTGAGTTTGGAACAACCTTAATAGAAACATCATTTCGTAAGACTCCGTCACCGTCAATAACATATCTTCCATTGCTTACTACATTGAGCTCTACTGCTAAATTATCTGATGGCAACTGATATTCTGTATCAGATACAGACACACTTTCCAAGGCTTGTACCTTACTTACATTAAGAATAAATATAACTGCAAAAAATGTGCAAAAAGCAACACCTATAGCAGAACCTATAAATATTTTTTTTCGTTTCATAAGAAAATCCTTTATTCTATTGTATCCATCCATGGCAATCCCTCCTTGGAAAAACCGTATTTTATTTTTGTCACTGTTAGGCAAAGTCCATTCTGCCATTTTTTCTAATATATCACAGTATCTACATTATTTCTAGTACTTTTTCCACATTTCACTCTTTTTTTCCCTCTTATACCCTCTTTTTTACACTCCTATAGTGTATTATATATTATTAAATTTCTACCAGCTTTTAAGTTGTAAATCAGCATACAAGAAAATAAATTACTTATCCCACAAAAAGTTATATAACAAATATAAAATCCAAAACAAAAAACAAACAGAAAAAGGACATTATTTTGATTTTTTACAACCATAATATTGTCCTTTCTTCCTATTAATATGTATATCTATTTTCTATAAATAATCCACTTAATCCTGTAAAGCGTCATAACCAGTTTCACCAGTTCTTACCTTTACAACATCCTCAACATTATATAAGAATATCTTACCGTCACCAATATTGCCTGTGTAAAGTACCTTTCTAGCTGTTTCAATAACCTTTTCAACAGGAACCTTGCTTACAATAACCTCAACCTTGTATTTTGGCAAAAGTTTAACCTCAACCTCAACACCTCTGTAAAGCTTTGGACCACCCTTTTGAGTACCACAGCCTAATACCTGGGTTACTGTTATACCGGTAACACCGATTTCATTAAGTGCATCCTTAAGGGCTTCAAATTTACCCTGCTGACATATAATTGTTACCTTTGAAAGCTTTGCACCAACAACGCTTGATGCCTTTGTTTCTGTTGGAACAACGCTTGTGCCTGCTGTTTCTTCCTCAGCAGCCTTAACAGGTACAAATCCATTTGCTGTAATTGGCATAAAGTCTGCATATGCAGATGGAAGATTATGTTCTGTTGCATCAAGACCTTGAAGTTCTTCTTCCTCAGATGCTCTAAGGCCGATAGTTTTCTTTATTACAAAGAAGGTAATTGTAATTGTTACTGCTGTCCAGGCACCAACTGCTACAAAACCTAACAACTGTAAACCGAACTGCTTGAAACCACCACCATATAATAATCCTTCTCCACTTATTGCACCATTTGCTAATGCAATACTATAACCAGGAGCACTTGAGGTTGCAAATAAACCTACTGCAAAAGTACCCCAGATACCATTCATAAAGTGAACTGCAACTGCACCAACCGGGTCATCAATATGTAATTTGTAATCAAGTAACCATACACCAAATACTACTAATAAGCCTGCTACAGTACCGATTACTGTTGCCCCTAAAGCATCTGTTACATCACTTGGAGCTGTAATTGCTACAAGACCTGCAAGTGATGCGTTAAGACACATTGAAACATCCGGCTTACCATATTTTAACCATGTAAATACCATACATACGAAAGTTGCAACTGCTGGAGCAATAGTTGTTGTAAGGAAGATTGAACCTAAATCCTCTACTGTTGTAGCTGCTGCCCCGTTAAAGCCATACCAGCCAAACCAAAGAATAAATACACCTAATGCACCAAGTGTTAATGAATGTCCTGGAATAGCATTAACCTTAATTGAACCATCTTTTTTCTTTGTAAACTTTCCAATTCTAGGTCCAAGCATTTTAGCACCGATGATAGCTGAAATACCACCAACCATATGAATTGCTGTAGAACCTGCAAAATCATGAAATCCTAACTGAGCTAACCAGCCACCGCCCCAAATCCAATGAGCTTCTATTGGATAAATAAGAGCTGAAATAACTGCTGAATAAACACAGTATGAAAGGAATTTTGTTCTTTCTGCCATTGCACCAGAAACGATTGTTGCTGTTGTAGCACAGAATACTAAGTTAAATACAAATGCTGAAAAATCAAAATTACTGTATTTTGAGAAAATGTCAAAGCCAGGCTTTCCAATAAGACCCACAACATCTTCTCCTAATAATAAACTATAACCAATGAGTACGAAGACCACTGTACCTATACAAAAGTCCATAAGGTTCTTCATTATAATGTTACCTGCGTTCTTTGCTCTGGTAAAACCTGTTTCTACCATTGCGAAGCCACATTGCATAAAAAATACTAAAGCTGCTCCGATAAGGAACCATACACTAAATACTTCCATCGCTTTTTCCTCCATTTTTACATTTTCCTTACTTTCCCTTACCAAGAAAGTCAATATCAAATCCAATGGCTAAAATAAACGCTAGCATATTCACTAAAGCTTTGGATAACAACAATAAAAAAAGCGCCATGAGAATTTCTCATGACGCCTTTGTCATCGTTGTGTTCATTATAGCTCATTATTTTTATTTGTCAACAAAAAATTAATATTATTTTTATTGAATATTTATATTTATCTCTTTAAGATAGTTTTTATCTTGTTTAAGATAATCTTGAAGCCCTCTGTTCTGGAGTATACACCACAAAAAATTACAACACAGCCTATTCCAATAACTACACCCTTTAAAATCAGCGTTGGCCAAGAATTGACTACCATGCCCTTTGTTAAAAGGTTCATTAAAAATATAGTTGCTGCAACCAAGCATATATTTCCCAGCAGTGATAAATAGTACGGCATTACCTTGTGTTTAAAATATTCCTTAAACAACAGCTTTGGCTCATACCAGAAATATGTTGTAAGTCTTGAAATTGCTGACGCAAAAATTATTCCCGGCAGTCCTATAAAATATCCTAGTAATAAGGATAATACAATATTTAGGGCTGCTCCTACAAGCATTACATATTTTGTTTTCATATAAATACCTGTAGCATCCCTATAAATCCAGAGTGGGTGTAAAACACAGCCCAAATAAGTATTTAAGGTTATTGCTACAATAGTAATATCAGAAAGCTTAAAGCTGCTGCCCAGCCATACCTCCACTAAATCATTTGATAATATACAAAAGGCACTTGTGATTATTCCGCAAAAAATGAAGCTGGCTGACTGCATAGCACTAAACACCTCATATCTTTTTTCTGGAGTTTCCTTTACAATTACATTACCAATACTTGCAGTTAATGCTGAAAAGATAATTTGTGCCACTAATAAAAGCTTTGAGCTTACCATAAGGTAATTAGAGTAAACACCAACCGTTGCTGTACCTATCAGCACAGAAATTATAATATTGTCAGTAGCATTAAACATAGTCCCACTAAATTTATAGATAAACACCGACTTCATATTCTTCCATATACTTCTTGAAACCTCCTTATCTATTTTCTCGGTATTAGACACATCCTTGATGTATGGATACATTTTTTCAGCCTTTTTAGAAGCAATAATATTGTTTATATACTGGACAATAACGCCTATAGCTAAGTATAATATATAGTTTTTAAACAAATACAATACTCCTATCTGCAAAATAGTTTTAATCAGGCTGGTGTAAATATTTATTTTAACTACCACATAGTTTTTCTGGTCTGCTGTAATAATTGTAGTTTTATACACATACAGATATGAAATAACTACTCCTGCCAGTGAAAAAAGATAGTATATTGTAAGATTTGGTATATCATTTTCTGTATTTACAATAAGCTTAAGAAATGGAATACATAAAACTCCAAGCACAGTAACAGCAATGGCTATAACATTATATACTTTCTTGTAAAATGCCACCAAGGAAGTAAGCTTTTGTTGGTCATTATTTGCAAGAGGCTTATAAAAGGTATACGCCATAGCTGTATTAAAGCCTAAGTCAGCCATTGAAAGTAATGTTAAAACATCAGAAAAAATTCCGTTAAGACCTAAATATTCGCTGCCTAAGGTATGAATAAACACCGTTCTTGATACAAAGCTTAAAATCAATGAAAGTGCCTGATATACAAATCCACTTATCATATTGTTTACTGAGTTTTTTATTCTACTGCTCATATGTTTTCCTCATATTCTTTTAATATTAAATGGCCTGCAATGCCCGTCTTATTATCTTCTAAATTTTAGATTTAGTGTTTCGTATATAGTGAGCATTTTCTCCATCTGCTTAGAAGAATCCTTTGCTATAGCCTTGTAGCGCCTAATTCTTTCTTTTTTTGTAATACCTTTAACAATTCTTATCAGCCATGCTATAGGCAATAGTAATATACTTTTTTCCACCCAAGGATATTGTTCCTTCATTCTTTCTCTGGAGGGAAACCAATATATTCTCTTAATATTTTTTTCATCTATACTGTTATTGTTTATCCTGCTTTCCTTTGCTAACTGTCCCCATACACCATTTTCTCCCTTGCCGTATATTCCACAATCCAACATATAGTCAAATAAATCTAAATAAAACTTAGGACATTCCTCTTTTGGTATCCAAATATATGCCAGCTTCTTTATATGCTTTTCAAAATCTACTAAACCTAGCTTTGATAATTCCCCTTCAATTACATCTGTATCAATTTCATTTTTATATTTTTCTAAATATACATAAATGTCTAAAAGATTTCTAATACCACAGCCGGTTTCGTAAAAATGCTTTGCCATATGGGAAACCATATACACATAAAAATCCTCTTTTTCAAACTCATATGTATAGCTTTTACCCTCTGAAAGCTTTGCCCTAAAGGAATTCTTGTAATACAGGTATTGATTTTTGTCCACCTGCTTATCAAATAATGTCCAATGTATCTCCATAACCAAATATGGTTTTTTTACATATATTGCATGATGACCAACTACCTCCTTTAGCTCAAAGCCCAACTGCAGAGCTATCTTTTCAGCTCTTTTAATATCCTCTCCATATATCATAATGTCAATATCTCCCATTTCTCTATAAACAGGATTATTGTACACGCCTTTAAGAACAGCTCCCTTTAAAACCTGATGACTAATTTTATTTTCCTCAAGCCTTTTAGACATTTTCTTTATCAGGCTAAGCTGTGCCAACGACTTCATTGCACTGCTCATTACAAGCTGTTTAATCTTTTCATTGTATTCTGTTGACAAATCCAGCCTCATTAATGAAGAAAATATAATTCCCTGCATTTGTGACATGGTTGCAATTTCATATAGCTGATTTATTGTAATGTTTTCTGGAATTTTTTCTGGCGTTCTATTGTCAATTTCAGCATTTATAAGCTCTGACAAATAGCTCATTACTTGCATGGTATTTGCTCCATTATTCTTCATTGCCTTTAGTGGTTTCTTTATTATCCTTTTTTGACTTCTCATAAGCCCCTCCATATACAGCTGTCCCTTTTTCTATAATCTCATCAGTATAAAGCAAGGCATATTCTCCTCTTTCTTCAAAGAAGGCTTTAATTTTTTCTACCTCGCTGCTGTAAAAATCATCAGAAACATTTCCTGCAAATCTATTAATGCTACTGATAGTAAATTTTTCCATAAGTGCTGCTGTATTATCAATTACCTTCTCCACCTCTGTATAATCAAAAACATCATTTACAAACTTTTCCATCGTTGTCCTTAATTGATTTCTAAATTTCTTATTTTTCATTAAACTCCAGAACAAATCATCATTCATAACACCAGACTGTAAATATGTATCAATACTAGAGGTGGAATAATTTCCAATGGCAGCATTGTTCATAGTATTATCCATTTTTCCTATAATCCATCTCCACCTGCCATCATTATAACCATCACCTGTTTTAGTGGCAGTTTTCCATGCAGCCGCCTCCTCGTAACCAAAATCTGTATTTGCTAAGAAAATATTGACACAATAATAATCCAGATAACTTTGAATATCCATCATTTCTCCTACCTTGTTATAATTATTGTCATCGCTTAAATCCTTCTGTTCTACAAACTTATATAATTTCTGAATTGAGTAGGCATCATCACCATTTAATTTTGAATTTCCATTGTAAGCTACTACAATATCATTATCAATTCCGTACTTTTCCTTTATAAATTCCTTGTCAATATTTTCCACCAGCATATATCCACCCCAATATTCTCCATTAATAAACAGGGTGCAAGGGTTAATATTTTGTGCTGCCACAGAGGTATTTTCCAAAAGCTGTTTCACAATATACTCTCTGATTTTATAGTTGTTATCCCGCTTATTTGTTGTAAGTCTAAACTGAGAGCTTGCTCCATTTAGGTAAGAATAAAGCGAGGAGCCTTTTGAAGCAATATAGTCTTTTCCATTTATTAAAAAGCTCTTTTGATTTGAGCCAACAGAATAATCTGTAAGCACACTAATATTTATTTTGCCGCCATAGGATTTTTGCTTATTAGGCTCAAAATATTCCAGATATGCAGTTTTTACCCAGCCATTATAAAAGTTTCCAGCATTTTCTACCGACTTGCCCAGTGCAGCCGCATCCTCGTAGCTTCTACCTAAAACATATATTCCTGTAAAGTAATTAAACAAATCCTCTTCATTCATAGTTATTGAAATAACTGGTATATTGGCATAGGACTTGCCAAAGCCAAAGCCTACAAAGTAAGACTCAGTTAAAATCTCACTTTTTTTACCTGATGGATATACTGCCATTGCTTTAATAACTGTTCCAATATTTATGCTGGCTGGCACAAATCTATTGCCTAAGGAGGTGCCTAAAATTCCTGCATATTCATAATTAGAGCCACTTTTATTAGTGATTTTTATAGGGCCTTCATACAGCTTTGACTCTGTTGTAGGCTCTGTTCCGTCTGTTGTATAATAGATTTTTGTATTTTCCTTAGCCAATAGTTCTACATTAACTGCCGACTCATAAAAGCCACCGGGAACAGAAAACATAAGCTCATCTTTATTGTTAATGGTTGCATTTGTATTACTTTCTCCCTTTGTGCCGGTCATAAATAGAACTGTAGTTCCTGCGTCACTTTTTCGTCCAAAGCTTTCATTTTCAGAAAGCTTTGGCAGTATAAGCTGTGTTATGCACTTATGTTCCTGATTATTTACAGATACCAAGCACTGTTTTTCCCCTAAGACCTCATCAGTTTCTATTACATAAAACTGTTTGCTGTCAAGGGTAGTGTTTGCAGGTGTTGTATATTTTAAAGAGCCGTCTATATATAATTTTGTAAAGGAAATGTCAATAGACTTATTTCCAGAATTGTACAGCTCTACATATCCTTTTTGGTTTACTTCATTTATAACTAAAGACCCTAAGGCTTCATCTACATAATATTTATCTCCATCTGCTGATATTTGCTTATTTATATCATCTAACTGCTCCTGTTTTTTGTTCTCCTCATTTTTTGAGTATATTATAACAGCAGACAATACTATTAATGCCACAATACTGACAGCTATTATCAGCGTATCTTTTTTAGATAATTTTTTATACATACCACTATTTTTCTCTGATTTCTTCACTGTCAGTACCTTCTTCCTTCCTGAATATTAAACCGGTTAAATATAAAATAAATGCACCCATTAAAGCTCCAATAATATTTCCTTCTATATTGTCTACCTCAAAGTAACCTCTTTGTGTTACATATTTCATTTCTTCAATAATAAGTCCAAACAAAAAGCTGCTGCAAATAATCACAATTATCTTGTTAAAAGCTCTGGTCTTTCCCTTTAAGGACCATATAAGCATACCAAATGGGACAAATAATATAATATTCAACACATTAGTCACATTCTGGTCCATATTATCCTCCCACCACAAAAACTTTGTCTGGAATACCTTGCCTACACTTCCCGGCTGTCGGTTAAAATATGTCACACCTGCCACCAGTCCTATATACCACATAAGTAATATAATCATAATTTCAGTACTAATATTTATTTTCTGTTTCTTTTTGCCTGTATATAAAAAGATACCTATATGCACAATAACTGCTATAATTATCATATAAATAATAAGCTGTGATACATCTACATTATGAAATTCTTTTCTTATATTGTATAAAAAACTATCAATAAATTGTGACACTTTTTTCTCCTGTCTAAAGCTTTATAGGTCTGTTTGCTTTTTGGTCAAGATAACATTGATAAAATGGTATCTCTTTTTTCAACTTGTTATATCTTCTTTTTCTTACAATAATCTGCACTTTGTCAAATAGCTTTGGTGACTTTGCAATAGTACGCTTTACCCAGTTTTTAAAGCCTCCCTTTTCATCAGTTTTTATTCTCCATTCACCTGCACATAAATGAAGTGCATAGTGTTTTCCTCTAAGAGAGCCAATTTCAAAAAGCTCCTTTGGATAAATAACAAAATCCCCCATATCCTGATATTTATTATTAAGTTTGAAATTTTTATAATGCTTTAAAATATAATAGGTATAATAATAGTTACTGGTTGCATATCCGTCAACTATCAGCTTATCCTTATCCCATCTAAAAATTTCTCCATTGTCATTTTTTCCAAATACCGTAGCATCATACATATCTAATAATGCTCTTATTAATGGATTTTTAGGTCTTGCTCCAATAATTGCAGAGCCTACCGAGCAATCAAATATAAAATTAAGAAATGCCTGATGCTGCAAGAGCGGGTCAAAGGATTTATAAACCTTTACATCTGTATCCAGATATATTCCACCATACTCATATACAGCCTTTAGTCTATAATAATCACCAATAAAGCCCAACTGTTTCTCTGCATAGGTTTTTCTAACAAACTCATTTTCATCAAAGCTGCAATTACTTTCGTCCCAGCGCATAATCGTATAGCCCTCTAATTTTTCCCAGGAATCAATGCACTTTTGTAAGGAGTCCGGTATAGGCTTTCCCCCAAACCAACAATAATGTATTATCTTTGGTATAGAATTGATGTTATTGTCTTTCATAAATTTACCTTTCTTTTTAAACTAATAGTATCAGTTTGTCTTGTTGCCACTAAAGCAAGCTTCCTACAGTCTATTAGTTATAATCATATCATAAAATGTATCATTTCCCTTTTTCTTTTTTAAGTCAAATCTTGTGCTTAGCTTGTGAAAGCCTGTGGATTTGCAAAGAATCTGAAGCTTATCCTTATCAAAATCATCAAATATGTAAGTAGCTAATATATGTGAATCAACCTGACTTACTATAGGCATTTTATCATATTCCTCTCTGTAATAATCAATAGCCATAGAAAGCAGTATATGGTAAAAAAAGTAGTTTACTGCCCTGTCATAAGTCCTCCAGTAAGCATATAATAATTCTCTCATTAAACAAAGAATATTGTTATTTGTAGTGCTATATATAAACCAGTTATTTGCTTCCATTATTTCAGGATTAAAGCCAAAATAATAAAAGCTGTACATAAATAATGGCTGTTTATCTATATACTGCAAAATAGACGAATCCGTACAGTATACAGTCGAGTCAATCCAGTATCCACCATATTTAATCAATATTTCTGTCCGTAAAATGTCACTAAAATGTGCCGGTCCGATAATTCCTGCCTGCCACTTTTTAATAATATCCTCTGGCAGCTCTACAAATTCACTAAAATTGCTTTTGGTAATTACTGTAATATTCTTTGCAGGAATATGATTTTCCAAGGATCTATAACAGCTTTTAACAATATCTGGTGCCTTTTCCATTCCGTCCAGCCAGCATACCCATATCCTATCTTTATTTACCTTTTTTTCAAGGTTCTCCCAATATCTATTAGCAATACATTTATTAAACAGCTTCTTCTTCAGCTTTTTGTAATACAGCATACGATGTTTTTGTGAAATCATTGTATTATATAGTGGCTGCAGCTTTTCATCTTTATATCTGGTTTTTTTCATAATGTTATCAGTAAACGCATCAATAAGCATACCATCTGCTGCCTTATTTGCAATTTTAGATAATTTACTCATAATAAACCTCTCTTTGCCAGTACTATCTTAACTTGTAAAACAAATTAATAATACCATACCATCTGTTGTTGATAAACAATCTTATAAGCTTCTTTTTCTTATTTAAATTGCCATTATTCATAGCCTTTATAAAATTTTTATTTTCAAAAATGTTTTTCATTCTTGATTTTTTTTCTTTATAGGTGAAAGCCTTATTGTTGCAAATCAGCTTTATATACATAATAGTCAAATTGGCATATACTGTATCTACTTCTTTTAGGTTGCTCTCATTTTCCGTGTGCATATTGCAAAATGCCAAAGACTTTTTATAATAATTTGACAAGGCTTCAAAATAATTGTCATAAAACTTAAATACAAGAGAGCCTGTGCTTTTAACGAAGTAATTATAGTATATTTTGCTATTTAGCACAACTTTCTCACTATGTCTGATAACATCTATAGAAAAAGCCATATCCTCACATATAGAATATCTTTCGTCAAAAAATATACTATTTTTTCTAATAATATCAAGTCTTATAAGTTTATTCCAGGGTGGATTAATAATTTCTGCCTTTAATAGCTTCGTGTACCAAAGTCGGGCAAATTCCTCTGTAGAGCCTGTAAAGCTTTCTTCAATAGGATTTTCCTTTGTTATTTTTTCATCTGTAACATGATAATAAAAACCACAAATAACAATATCTGCACTGTTATCTACTATATACTTAACATTGTCCTTTACAGTATCCTTATTTATTGTATCATCTGCATCTACAAACATTATGTATTTGCCTGTGGCGTTGTTAATGCCGACATTTCTGGTAGCACTTACTCCTGAATTTTCTCTGTTAATACATTTTATTCTATTATCCTTTTTAGCATAAGCTTCTATTATTTGCAGGGAGTTGTCCTTACTTCCGTCATTTACAATTATTAATTCTATATTTGTATAAGTCTGGTTCAGTATGCTTTCTATACACCTGCCAATATATTTGGCTGCATTATATACAGGCACTACTATACTAACTTTATATTCATTATCCATTTTTACCTATCCTCCATCGTTAATCAAATCTTTTCTTAATATACCTTGAGGCAGTCTTGTTTCTTTCAAGCTTAAAGGACTTAAGCTTTTCTTCATCACCTACAAAAACAATGTAGATTACAAAAATTATATATAAATATTTGAGAGTCTGTAAAGAATCCACCCAATATAAATTTATCAGATAACAGACAACTGCTGCAAAAAGTCCCTTGTGAATACCTCCGCCATCACTTTTAAATCTTCTTACCATTCCGATTATAAAATATCCTAAGTACATAATATAAGTAAACAAACCTGGATAAGCATATCTAATGTATTCTGCAATGTAAAAGCTGTCTACTGAATGTATGTAAGAACCATTAATTTCACTGGCAAAGGCTCTTTTTCTGCCTATTCCCAAAAATGGATTTAACCAGTCCAAGGTAAAAATACTCATAAGCTGATCCCGGTAGTTGGAGCTGCTGGATAGTGCAGCTGTGCTTGCACCATATTGAACTGACAGTTCTGTTCCAAATATTTCATCTAATATAGTTGTTATCTGTAGCATAATATATTGTGCCACCGAGGTCTGATTAAATGCTATAACATAAACTGCCACCACAGACAGCACAATTCCAAAGATTAGTATTGCCTTCTTTTTTACTATATTGCTTGAAAATAAAAATAGTAAAAAAATCTCTACCACAAACACACTAAGTGTAGAGCGGGAGCCTGTAAAAAATACATTGGCAAGAAGCAATATCATAAGCATTGGATGCTTTAATATATTTACACTTTTTTCTTTTATGTCTATACAGGAAATCGGGGTAATGGCTACCAACATTAAGCCATAGCCTAATGAATGATTACAAGGTCCCATTATTCTATAATGACCTGAACGAATAAACTGACCTGTATATATTCCAGATATTGTTTCTAAATAAGAGAAGGGCGAGCGTCCCATTACAAACTCAACCATACCTAATATGGCGATAACATATGTAAAGCCCACTATCAGGCTTATTGTCTTTTCTAGTCCCAGTGAATATTTCACAATATATATTAAAAGATACATTGCCACTATTTCCAAAAACGGATTTAGGAATGCGTTTATATCTACTCTTAAAACCATGGTATAACCAATTACTATTAAATATGGAACTAATACTAAAGAGTATTTGTAATTTGTAATTACCTTTACAAAATCATTTTTCCTATCTCTATCTCCTAAAATCATTAAAAGCAGCACAATAATCATAATTCTAAGCATAGTAAAATCAAACATTGGAAATGGTATTCCAAAGTATTGAGGCAATACAAACAGAGAAAACAAAAATACTACGCTTGCAGCATAAAATATTTTATTTTCTCTGGCTGGTTTTATATATTTACTTGTAGAATTAATTTCCTTCATAAGTTTTATTCCTTAATCGCCATTTTTAATTCGACTAATATTGAGCGTGATTTATGATAACAATTAAAATATCCAAATAATAATTTTATGGTATTAAAATATTTTTTATCTCTCAGTAATTCTATTCGTAAATTGGTGGCTTTTATATTACGATCTAAAAGCTTAAGCTTGTCTTTGGAAAGTCCTATGTCCTTTGCAAATTGATAGGTCTGCTTATGACTTTTTAAAAGTTCCTCTAAAAATATAATTCTCTTTTTTACATCTCTCATTTTACGCATAGTAACATTATTTGAGTGCAATCTACGCTTTAAGGTGTAGCTATGGTACATATACAGTCCATCTAAGCATAGTGCCAGTTTCCACACATACTCATCGTGTGCCCAGCCCTCATACCAATATTTATCTATTATATTAAGAAAATCCCTTCGCATACACATTGTACAGCCCTGTGCTCCAATAAATATATTTTCAGGGCTGAAGGAAAGCCTTTCTATACTTTGGTCATTAGTATACATTTTCTGCTCCCATTTTGGAACACTAGGTGCATCACTACTGCTGCTAAACGAGGTAAATTCTGAGCCTAATAGCATAATTGACGGATTTTCTTCCATCTTTTCAAGCATTTTTTCAACTCTGTTTTCTATCCATATATCATCCTGATCACAGAAAAACACATAAGCACCTGTGGTTTTTCTTAATGCCTTTATGAAATTAGAAGCATATCCTAAGTTTTTTTCATTAACCCATATTTTTATTTTATCAGCACAGTTATTGTCAGCTACAAATTTTTCTATTACCTCTACTGTATTATCCCTTGACCTGTCATCACATATAATCACTTCATCAACCTGTTTTGTCTGATTTAAAATAGATTGTAACTGTTCTGTTATAAAATCTGCACCATTATAGGTTGCCATAGCTACTGATATTTTCATAATTTATCCTTTCATAACTTTTCCTAGAACTGTACTTATAATACTGCTATTTCTTCTGTTGACTATTCTGATATATTTTCCTATTTTACCAGTATAATATTTGTTATTTTTATAATCCGGGAACCACTCATTAATAAATTTAAAGGATTTATCTAATAGCTGTTTTTTTAGTTTTTTATCAGTAACTCTGCCTATACGGCTGAGAGAGCTGCATAGTATTATTTTGGTTGTAAAATACTCCAGTTCCTCCTTATATTCATCATATAATTCCCTATCCTTATAAAATTTCAGATAATCCTCTAATACCTTAAATATATCTGCAACCTTTACACTTTTATTTTTATTCATAGTGGAATTACTATGTAAATAGTAATAAACCAGCTTTTCATCTAAGTATCTCGCCTTATTTATGTACGGAATCGATTTTATAAAAAAGGATGTGTCCTCATATATAACACCCTCTGGGAATTTTATTTCATTGTCAATGAGCAATTCCCTTTTGTATAGCTTGTTCCAGGGTGACACCTGTGGATCTATAAACATATCCCTTTTGTTTTTGTAGGCTCTGATATTTCCTCTGGTTTCTAATTCCTTTAGTGAACCGTCCTTTTCCTCTTCTACATAATGATAATGACATTCTACATAGTCATAGCCGCCACAACTTGCTGCCTGATACATTTTCTGGAACATATTTTTGTCTACCTTATCATCAGAGTCTACAAAGCCTATGTATTCTCCATGACTTTCCAGTATGCCCATATTTCTTGCAGTTGCCTGTCCACCATTCTCCTTATTGATTAGAACAAATCTGTCCGGGTACTTTCTTACAAACTCCTCCATAATAGTAATAGATTCATCTGTAGAGCCGTCATTTACCATAATTATCTCTATACTGTCAATAGTCTGCTTTTCCAAAGACCTTAAACATTCTCTTAAATATTTTCTTGTATTGTATACCGGCACAATAACACTTACTTTGAACATACAAATCTCCTATTTTATGCTTTTTTAGCAATAATTGCATTTGTCCTTTTCATTATGAAGCTTTCATTTTTCTCCTGCTTTTTTATAGCCTTGTATAAATATTTGTAGCTGTCAGAGAGCTTATGTATATCGCTTCCCAAGGCTACTACTTTACAATTTTCAAAATAATATTTACATTTAGCCTTAGTTTTCAATTTAAACAAAGCTATTGCATTTATCTGGACAGCTATATCCATATCTGTCAGCTTTTTAACCTCTGTGGGATTATATCTGTCTATATGTGCTAATACTACATTCAGCCCTCGCACCTGTTTTATATTGATTACAGTTTCTATTAATCTTTTATCCCAATGTTTTTCAAACGGCATTTCTACTAAAATTGTATCTGTGCCTTCTATGCAAAGCTTGTCAAGGTCATCCATTTTATCCATATTGTTACAGACAAACACCTCTGCCCCCAGTAAAACCTGTGGCAAAGCAGGAGTATACACCTTTTTAAGCTTCTCGTAGGCAATGCTGCGTCTGTTCAAAAAGCTTTTTACTGTATCTGTGTTTGGATAAAAATGTGGTGTTGCCACTATCATATCTATTTTGTATTTCTTTGCCAGCTCTAATTGCTTTAAGCACATATTTTCATTGTCACACCCGTGATCTGCCCCTGGCAGTATATGTGCATGAAAATCAATATTTATAATCTTTTCCATATTCCTTGTAATTATAATCTGGTGATTTAATTGAAATTGCATTGTATATAAAACCTGAGATATTAGCACCTATTGCCTCAAGCTTTCTAACTATCATTTCCTCTCGGTCAAACTTTGTTACCCTTTCTCTAACAACTAAAATATATGAATTTACATCATTTACTACTGCAAGTGCATCTGAAACAATACCTGCTGGTGGCAAATCAATAAATATCATATCGTAAATCTCTTTACTTGCCATTAAAAGCTCCTTCCACCTGTCGCTTACTAATAATTCGGCTGGATTAGGAGGATACTCTCCAGCTGGTATTATATCAAAATTGTCATTTTGATGTACAACAAATAGTTCCTCGGTAATAGCTGCTAGGTATTTGCTAAGTCCATTTTTGTTTTCGTTTTTAATTCCAAGTATTTTTTCAATATAGCTTTTTCTCATATCTGCATCAATAACCAGTACCTTTTTGCCTATTCTGGCAAATGAATTTGCTATATTTAAGGTTGAGAGTGTTTTTCCCTCGTGCATATCAGCACTGGTAATTGCAAAAACAGGACATTTTTTGCCCTTAGCAACATATACTATTCCTGCTCTAATCTCTCTATATGCCTCTTTTACTGCAAATGGGCTGTCATCGTTTAATAGGGTGTCTGCCTTTTCTCCCTTTTTAGCCGGCTCCATATTTGGTACTGAGCCTAAAATCGGTATTGTAAACAAATCCTCTATTTCATATTTTCTTCTAATAGTTGTATCTAACAAGCCTTTTATCATGAAGAACATACATGAAAGAATAAAACCTAAGGCTCCACCTATAATAGAAAGCTTAATTACATTTGTTGACGCATATGGTGTGGTTGGCAGCTTTGCTTCATCTAAAATCTCAATACCACCAGCCTTTACAATTCTAATAACCTCTGCCGGTGCCAGCTCTCCAATAGCATTAGCCACCTCCATTGCAAATAAAGGATCCTCGTTGTATACATCTACTACAAAAACTGCTGTATTTCCTACTGCAGAAGCGCCTATCCTTGCACGAAGATAACTTGTGGTGACATCATAATCTAAGGAATCTATTACTTTATTTAAAAAGTTGTCACTGGCAATAATCTGCATATAACTTTCCAAAAGATTTTTAGCCTGTGTTACTTCACCTGCACTCTGGCTAATATCTGTGTCGATATAATCAGGATTACTATAGGCATAGAAGGATATTTCAGCCAGATATGTAGACGAACTGGTAAGACTTGCATATGCTCCTACACCTGCCGCCATAATAGCTGCTGCCATAATCATATAAAGCAGCTTTGTTTTTATTATCCAAAATATTTTTTCTAAATGAAAATTTGATAAAATCGTTTTAAACATCAACCTTCTCCTCTAAAAGACTGTATATTATCCTCACAGGGTATCTACTTACTACATAGCCAACAAAGCCCTTCTAATAAAAATCATGTAAACATTATTTTCATTGTGGACATCTCTTCATAAAAAATCAAGGGGCAAAGCCCCTTGTCTATTTGTATAATATATCTTTTGTAATATTTGGTTTTATTTTCTACCAATAACTCAGGCAGCCTTTATGAAAATTGTGTTTTCACAGCTGAACATTCCAGTACTAATATACCATATGTATATACTATTTTTCAACTATACATTTTTGACAAATTTCTATTTTTTTCCCGCAGTATTTCAGTACACTAAGCCTTTATTATTCATATTCTATCTTACTTTAGATAAAAATTCCTTTAATCTTTCATTTTTAGGATTTTCAAAAAATTCCTTTGGCTCACTATCCTCTTGAATATTGTTCTCGTCTATAAAAATAACTCTGTTTGCAACATCTCTTGCAAAGCCCATTTCGTGAGTAACAATAATCATTGTCATTCCTTCCCTTGCTAATTCCTTCATAATGTTTAAAACCTCGCCGACCATTTCTGGGTCAAGGGCTGATGTAGGCTCATCAAACAAAATAACATCAGGATTCATAGCCATAGTTCTTGCTATAGCAATACGCTGCTTTTGTCCTCCTGATAAATTAGCAGGGTTTGCATCCTTTTTGTCTAAAAGTCCAACTCTGTCTAAAAGCTCCTCTGCCCTTTTACCTGCCTCCTCCTTGCTCATACCCTTTAATTTCATAGGTGCCAGCATAATATTTTCTTTAACAGACATATTAGGGAAAAGATTAAACTGCTGGAATACCATTCCTATTTTTTGTCTTACTTTATTAATGTCTGTTTTTTTATCTAATATATCTGTTCCTTCAAAAATAATAGCTCCGGACTCAGGCTTTTCTAATAAATTAATAGAACGCAAAAATGTCGATTTTCCACAGCCACTTGGTCCAATAATGGCAATTACCTCACCCTTATATATTTTTGTATTTATATTTTTAAGAACTATATGGTCCTTATAGGACTTGCAAAGGTCCTTTATCTCAATAAGCAGCTCTCTATCTTGCATCTTTCTTTAATCTCCTTTCCAATCTACCTACTCCATAGGTCATAAGCATTACTATTACTAAATAAACTAAAGCAACAGCAATAAGTGGGAGCATAGCCTCATATGTATCACTTCTAATAATATCGCCTGCCTTTGTTAAATCCACAAGTCCAATATAACCAACGATTGAGCTTTCCTTAAGTAAGGCAATAAATTCATTACACATTGTTGGAAGAGAATTCTTAACAGCCTGTGGCATTACAATATGCCGCATGGTCTGTGCATATGTAAAGCCTAAGCTTCTGCCCGCCTCAAACTGTCCAATTTCAACTGACATAATACCAGCTCTTACTGCTTCTGCAACATACGCTGCTGAATTAAGTCCAAAGGCAAGTATTGCTACATATATTGGTCCAATCTGTACCTTTGCAAATACTACATAATACATAATGAGAAGCTGTACCATTACTGGCGTTCCTCTGAATATAGTAAGATAAAGCTTTACAAAACCATTAAGTATTTTTATCATTGTATGCTTTTCGTCATTTCTATCATGTGCTACACGGATAATAGCAAATATAAAGCCAATTACAATACCAATAATTCCCGCAAATACAGTAATAATTACAGTATTAAGAAGTCCCTTTGGAATGTATTCCCATCTGCCCTTTTCAATAAACACCTGATGGAATTTTTCGCTAAAGGACTGACCCTTAACATCTTCTCCTGTATTTACAACTATGACCTGTGTAGATGTTGTATAGCCGTCAGTAAAATCAATGTTCTTTAATCTGTCCTCTGTTACTGTCATTCCAGCAAGACCTATATCAGCCTTTCCTGTCTGAATTGCAACAATTATTGCTCCAAAATCTATATCCTTTATTTCAAGTGACATATCTAATTTGTCAGCTATTGCATTGGCAATATCTGCGTCTATACCAACAATATCACCACCCTCGTAATATTCATAAGGAGGGAAGGCAGCATTTGTAGCCATAACCAATGTACCATTTTTTCTTGAGAGGGTTTTGTCTGGCTCATACTGATACTTACCCTTTGTACCATCACCAATATAATTTGAAATAATCTTATCTAATGTTCCATCTGTTTTTAACTGGCTTAAGGCTTCATTTATACTATCTCTAAGCTCTGTATTGCCCTTTGCAATGCCAATAGCATATTCCTCTGTAGTAAATTCTTCCTCTAATATTTTTAACTCTGGATTTTTTTCGATAAATGCCAGCGCTGGCTGTTCATCAATAATAACACAGTCAATTTTATTTTGCTTCAATGCCTGAATAGCGTCTGCACCAGTATTAAATCTGGTAACAGTTGTTCCACTTCCATCTTCTTCTAAATCGGCAGCATATGTAGCTCCTGTTGTGCCAAGCTGTACACCAATTCTCCTGCCCGCTAAATCGTCTACCCCTTCAATCTTTCCTGTTGAAGCATCTACATTTTCAGCTTTTTTAGTATCTGAACACGCCACTAATACAAGTGACAACATTCCAATGACTAAAAAAAGCAGTAGATTTAATTTCTTTTTCAATTTCATCACTATTTCCTTTCTTTGTATAGATAACCATTTAATCATACTTTATTTTAACGGTTTTTTCTACCATTTTACAGCTTTTTATGATTAATTTTTACCTTCTGGCCTTTAACCCCTGGGACTTTTTTATCCGTTCCAGATATTTAACTGCTGATAAGGCTGCTACATTTCCCTGTCCTGCTGCCTTTATATACTGATAAGGAGTGCCGGTAATATCTCCGCAGGCAAATAGTCCCTCTATATTTGTTTCCATCTGCATATTAACCTCTATGTGATTTTCCTTCATCTTAAGTCCACCTATAAGCTGAGATGGAAGTACACTTTCTCTAATAATAAATACACCCTCCACATTTATTGCTCCATTGCTTGTTTTAAGCGTATTTACTCTTTCATTTCCAATTATTTCAACAGGAGCTGCCTTTACCACCTGAATATTCTGCGAAAGCTCTCCCATATTTTTATATAATGGCAAGTAATATACCTTGCTTGTCATTTCCTTTAAAAATTCTGCCTCATTTTCTGCCGTAGGCTCATAGGCAATGACTGCCACCTCCTTGCCTCTGTAGGCAAAGGCATCACAGGTAGCGCAATAGCTTACGCCACTTCCTAAAAATTCCATTTCCCCCTTTAGTGGCTTTCCGAAATTAACACCTGTAGACACAATCACAGTTTTTGCCTGATAGGTTGTGCCTCTGCCCTGAATTGCAAAATAATCTCCCATGGAATATATTCCATTAATTTTATCCTCAGTTATATTAATAGAAAGCATATCTATATGCTTTTTATAGGCTGCTGCCAGCTCCTTGCCGGTTATATCCGGAAGTCCTAAATAATTTTGAATTTTATGACCTTTTTCTACTTTATTGCTAAGTTCTTTATTTCCCAGCAATAATATATTTTTATTTCTTATCTTTGCTGTAATGGCTGCTGAAAGTCCTGCCGGACCAGTTCCAATTATTGCTATATCATACATTTCCATAGTTTTATCACCTCATCTTTATATTGCCATTACACCTGCTTTCCTGTCAACTATAAACTTTTATTATTAACCTTTTTATATTAGACATTTCTAATTATTAGAGGTATAATGTTATTAATTATTTTTGTGACTTCTATAACACATTATCTGTCTAATGACTATGTGTACTATATTTTTAGATTATTCTATATTAAACAGCCTGTTGGATTTTTAAGTACCACAGGTATATATAGTAAATAGTTAAGTGACTTTGTAAAAATTTTTATTTAAGAAAGGACAAGATTTATGGAAAAAAAAATTGTAACTGAGATTGCACGAAACAACAAAATTGGTATGATGTGCCACCTTATAGATATTATTATAATATCTATTTTCTTCTTACTTCAGGCACTTACTGATTCAAGCAGGCTGGTAAATTCTATAATTGTTATTGCATTAGCAATTATCCCTGTAATTGGAGAATTTATTTTTTACAAGAAAAATCACGAAACCACTATGATTAAGCATTTTCTTGCAATAGGCTTTGCCATTCTTTATACCTTTATATTGTTTACCTCAACAAATCCTTTGGTATTTACATATGTAATTCCACTTTTATTGGTTATATCTATTTTTAACGACACCAAATATGCTGCTTTTATTGGCTCAGGTGTTATTATTGAAAATCTTATTGTAGTTATTTTACAAATGTCTACCGGCAAATTTGGATTTATTAACAACAATGTATCTGTCATACAATTTGCTACTGTTACTTTAGTATCAGCTTATTCTATTGTTGCCTCTAAAACCATCAATACCAATTCAAAACAAAAAATGCAGGACATTGTAGATGCCCAGAATCGAACACAGATATTACTGAACAATATTTCAAACCTTGCTAATACTACAAGGGCTGAAATTACAGATATTACAGACCAGTTAGAGCAGCTTAATTCAGCCTCTAAATTTACCCATAATGCAATGCAGGAGGTATCTATTGGAACAACTGATACTGCTGACGCTGTTCAGAATCAGATTTTACAGACTGAAGCTATTGGTCAGAAGGTTGACTTAGTTACCAGTGCTGCTGATAAGATTTCTGAAAATATGGAGCATACCTTACAAACCTTATCAAAGAGTAATGAAAACATTGACCTTTTATCAAAAAAGGTTGATATATCTGTAAGCAATGGTGCAGATGTAGCCAACAAGCTAAAATCGCTTAACACCTACATTGATGAAATGAATTCTATTATTGAATTAATTAGTGGTATCACCTCTCAAACCAGTCTTTTAGCACTTAATGCCAGCATAGAGGCTGCCAGAGCTGGTGAGTCAGGAAAAGGCTTTGCCGTTGTTGCTACTGAGATTTCAAAAATGGCTACCCAGACAGACGAGGCTACCTTACAAATTACGGAGCTTATAAACAATACCTCTTCTGCTATTCGTGAGGTTGTAGATGTTATTTATCAGATGATTGACGGCATCAACGAGGAAAAATCATCCTCTACTGAGGTTTCTAAGAGCTTTGATGAAATCCAGTCAAATACACATCGTATCCGTGACAATGTTTCTACTCTTTCATCATGTATTGCAGAGCTTAGAAGTGCCAATAATGTAATTGTAGATTCTATTCAGACTATATCTGCAATTTCTGAAGAGGTATCTGCACACGCAAGTGAAACAATTAATGCAGAGGAACAAAACACTCAGATACTTGACGGTATCTCTCAAAAGATGCAGGCATTAGTAGAACTTATGCGTCAAAATGAGATTTAAAATTATCAGGCATTTATGATTAATGATTTACATTTAATTTATTATGAGCTATACCCTATTAATTTTAGCTTATTAAAGACTACAGGTTGTCAATTTATATTTGACAATTTGTAGTCTTTCTTTTATTTCTTGGATTTATATTTGGCTACATATATTCAATATTTAATATTCTATATTCATATTGTATGCTTCACACTTGACTATACCTATTCTGTATTCATATTTCATATATTATTTTTATGTTATATTTATTATATTTATTAGTTAATTACATACTTTTCAACATTGTTTCATATCTCTAAATTCAGTATTTGTCGATATTTTCCTTATATTGTCGATATTTATTCCAAAGTTATTTTTTGTTTATTATGTATATTTTTTCATTAAAAGATTGGGGTTTTTTCCTATGGTATCTTATGTATAAATAAGTTAATATTCATTATGTAGTTAATCATCCCCTAGGTACAAACTAACACAAGGGTGGGGTAGCTTTTATAAGTCTATTTCCAACCACCATAAAAAGAAGGAGGTATTTATGTTCAAAAAGGTTTTATGTGTTAGTAAAACCACTAAAAGGAAATTATTGGCTGCTGTTTCTGCATTTGCATTAATTGCAGGCTCTGCATCACTTAGTAATTTACTGGTTACACCTGACAATAATTTCAAAACCGAAATTGCTTCACCACAAGCAGCAGTTTCAGCTTCTACAAATTATGTAGATTACGATGGTATAACTAACGGTACAATTCTTCATGCGTTTTGTTGGTCCTTTGACACAATTAAAGCAAATATGAAGAATATTCACGATGCTGGCTTTACAGCAGTTCAAACTTCACCTATCAACACCTGTAATGATTCTCATCCAAATATGAAGCTTATGGGTAATGATGAGACAAACGGTACAGATGGTGCATGGTGGTGGCACTATCAACCAACAGATTGGAAAATCGGTAACTATCAGTTAGGCTCCAGAGATCAGTTTAGAGCAATGTGTGAGGAGGCAGACAATTATGGTATTAAAATCATTGTTGATGTAGTTCCAAACCATACAACTCCAGACCTTTCAAAAGTAGCCTCAGATCTTTACAATGCAGCAGGTGGAAACCTTTATCATTCTACAGGTTTTACACCAATTTCTTCCTACAGTGACAGAACACAATGTACTAGATACCAAATGGGAGGACTAGCTGATGTAGATACTGAAAATTACGGTTTTCAAAATTACTTTATTTCATTTTTAAATGATTGCATTGCTTGTGGTGCAGACGGTTTCCGTTATGATACTGCAAAGCATATTGCTTTACCTGATGACCCTGCTCCTTACGGTGTCAACAACAACTTTTGGACAAGGGTAACCAGCGAAACCACAAACGCATCATCAATTTTCAATTATGGCGAGGTTCTTCAGGGGGACAATGACAGAGCTTCTTCATATGTTGACACAATCGGTTCTACTTGTACCAGCAACTATGGCAAAAAAATTAGAGATTGTATTAAATCCATGAATGTTACTACAAGCTCTATTATGGGCTATGAAATTTCAACAGCAAAAACTAAAAATCTTGTGACTTGGGTGGAATCACATGATAACTACATTAATGACGGTACTTGGAATCAATTAGACGACACACATATCAAGCTTGGTTGGGCAGTTATCACAGCAAGAGAATGTGGTATTCCTTTATTCTTTGACAGACCAAATGGCGGGGGACCTTCAAACAAATGGGGAACAAACCAAATCGCTGTTGCTGGCAGTGACTTATATAGGGATGATGAAATAGTTGCTGTTAATAAATTCAGAACTGCAATGGAAAATCAGGCAGAATACTTAAGAAATCCAAATGGTGACACAAATGTTCTTATGATTGAAAGAGGAACTAAGGGTATGGTAATTGTTAATACTAAATATAACGATTACTACATTAACTCAACAACAAATCTTGCAAATGGAACATATACAAACCAGACAGATAATAACAATACTTTTACCGTTTCTAATGGTACGATTACAGGAACAATCCCAGCCCGTGGCATAGCTGTTCTTTACAATGCAGGCGATACCCCAATAACAAACAATATTACAATTTATTACAAGACAACTAATTCTACAGAATACATTCACTACAAAATTGGTAATGGTTCTTGGACTACAGCTCCAGGTGTTGCTATGTCTTCATCTTCATATAGTGGTTACAAGTCAATTACTATCAATGTAGGAAGTGCTTCTACATTAACTGCTTGTTTTAATGATGGAAATAGAAATTGGGACAATAACAATTCAAATGACTATAGCTTTAATGTTAGCTCGGCGAAGGAATTTACTGTTGAAAATAGAGCAATACACACTGGCACACCTTCTGGCTCTGGCAGCAGTACAAGCTCAATTACTTTGTATTACCAGACCTCTTGGAGCAACCCAAATATTCATTACAAAATTGGTAATGGCTCTTGGACTACAGTTCCGGGTGTTCCTATGTCATCAGCTTCCTACAATGGCTACAAGACTATAACTATAGAGCAGGCTTCAAGCCTGACCTTCTGCTTAAATGATGGAAATGGAAATTGGAATAATAATAATTCAAACGATTATACTATTAACTCACCAGGCACCTATACTTTAAGCAATGGTGTTATAACGCAGGGAACACCATATTAAAATTTTACAAATAAAACAACACAACCTATATAGAAAAATGAAGCTGTTAAAGGTTCTTCTAAATAATGACACAGCCTTAGTCAGAATTTAGTTAATGTCTTTCTCAGCTTCATTTTATTTCAATTCCTTTTTGATTTAATCCCTTTTTAATTTACCTTTTTTCTCTTTTAAGTTTAATTTCCGAATTTAACCACGCTTTGTTTTATGAGTATGAATTTCCGGCACAGCCAAAAAATCATAGCAATTCCTAAAAACAAGGATAAGCTTATACCACCTAAGTCATTAATTTCACCCATGTGTATCTGAAAGGCTCCAGAATATTCTCCAATGTTTCTAATAAGGGCTGCTACTGATTTACATATAAATCATTACTTTCTTTGAAGATTTGTTTTAATTCTTGCTGCAATGCTAAAGCCAAGCACAATTACAACTGTAAGCAATACCCTGCCTCCATATATAATAAGTAAGCCACTTCCAATATTTGTATCAAAGGCAAAGTTATTCATATCAAGCATTGCTTTTACCGGCATTTTTAGATAGTCAATATCCATAGTTATATACTTACCAACAAACTCTGTAATTGATAATATTACCGTACTTAGTACACATATTATCAACCCTAATATTAAACGAATTCTATTCGTATATTTTTTTCCATAATATGATGTAGTCACAAGTACAGTAGTTTTGGCACTTATATCTGAAAAATATAATGACATACATATATATATTACAAAGGTTAATCCAATAAAGTCCAGTCCCATTACTGACATATATCTTTGTATATCTAAATCATAGAAAAAAATCCCTTCCCTATAGCTATTTTCATAATAATCACATTTTGAGCTTATGTAGCTTAGGGTACTAAGCATTTTTGGAGCTATTCTTATTTCATACATTATATTGTCAAATTCTTCCTTTGATATAAGCCCCTTGTCATATTTTACTACATAAGAAAACTGACTATTCTCCAGAGAGGAAATTCTTGCCATTTCATTTTCTATGTATTCTGACTTTTCCTTTGTGTACTTGCCTTCTAATGTTTTCATATACTCCTTGTATATGTCTGTGTCTACTCCTTCTGGAAGGTTAGCATTATATACAATAGCAGAGATAATTTTTCCTATGAATAAAATAATCATTAATGCTATAGCAAATTTATTAAGCAGACACTTCCTTAATTCCCATTTTTTTATTTTGTTCATATTAATGCCTCTTTCACTATTGAGTAAAAAGCTTCATATACTCTTTTTCAATGTCTATGTCTGTGTTTTCAAGATTTCCAACAATTTTGCCGTCCTTCATTATGATTACCTTGTCAGCTATTTCACTAATATCTGATACAATGTGAGAAGAAATAATAATAATCTTATCCTCACGGATTTTCTTTATCATTTCTTTAAATCTATAACGCTCCATAGGGTCAAGACCAACAGTAGGCTCATCAAATATAAGTATTTTAGGATTTCCAACTAAAGTAATCGCTATAGCGAGTCTTCTTTTCATACCACCTGACAATGACTCTACCTTGTCCTTAGCTCTATCAGACAAATTTGTATATTCCAGTACCATATTTACATTTTCTTCAACCTTTTCTTTTGCAACACCTCTCAGATAAGCAAAATACTCTAGTGTTTCTTTTACTGTAAAATCCGGATACAAGCCTGTATACTGTGGAAGATAACCTACATATTTTCTATACTCGTCCTTCCATTCATCAATATCCTTTCCCTCATAAATAATTTCTCCAGATGTTCTTTTTAGTACCTTGCAAATAATATTCATCAATGTAGACTTACCTGCACCATTTGGTCCTAAAAGTCCATATACTTTATTTTCAAAATTATAATTAAATTCTATAAGTCCATATCTTTTACCATACTTTTTTGACAATTCTTTAACTTCTAACATTAACATCTCTCCTTAAGTACAAATGTCTGCATACAAATATCATTATTGCTACAAATATAATAGCTGTTATAAGCGTTACATTAAGCAGTCTTACCGGCATACCAAAGATATTTATATATTCAGCCTTTTTAAAATAACTAACAGGGTCAAACAAGGTAAAAACTGTAGTAAATCTTCTAATGATATTCGTAAACCATCTGTTATCCTCTGTAACACCTAATACACTTACATAGTTAATCTTTGTTATATAATAGAACATATAGTACCATATTCCACTTGTTATTATTACAAGTGTTATAAGTCTTGGAATTTTCTTTAATATATTGGCAAAGGCAATAACCAGCATACCTATTGCTAAAAACGATAATATGCTTAAAAGCACATCTATACCAATAAAGGCAAGTATAGATATATTGTAAGGAGATTCCTGAAAGCCCTCAATACTCTGTATAGGGTTTGTAAGGTCTATAATATTTCCATGTATCCATTGAGGTAAGTATTCTATTGCTACTTTAAGCACAGAAATTAAAACACTTACTAAAAATATCCATTTTAGCTTATTCCAAAATATTTTCTTAGTCTTATATGTAGTTTTAAGCATACCTATCATATTAGTAGATACATCCGAAAAAAACATCTGTGCCACAAAACTTAAAAAGAACACAAGGAAAAAAAGGGTTCCTATATCCGAACTGTTCCACATAGACTTTGCAATAAAGGTTGTATAAAAAACTGTAACAAAGGATAACTTCTCCTGATAACTATTCTTAAGCTCACTATTAAGAGCAGCTACATATTCATCTGATGAATTTTTAAGTCTGTCTGCTATTCTGCAAACCTTTTCTCTATATTCATTGACGGAATCGTAGTAATCCAGCTTATATTTGTAGCTTTCACTTGATGGATTCTCATATACCCTGACAGCGTCTTCATTGTAGGATAAATGTCTTAAGGATACAAATATACTAACAGCCACAGCTGCAAGGAACAATATTATTAATACTTTATTTTTAACTATTTTTTTAATCTCGTACTTCATATTTCTTAATCTCCGAGCCGTCTAATGACATTTCTATAATGTATTTTTTATCCTCCCTTTCTAATATACCACAATATATTTTTCCATCATAATAGCTTATGGTATACATATTCAAATCTCCTCCAAATTCCTCCAGGGCATTTATTTCATTAATAATATTTCCATCAGTATCACTTATTATCTGGCTTAAAGTACCGTCTTCCTTATCCTTTGAATAATATAAGTATTTATCTACTACAACAAAATCTCCAACCTCTGTATCAATCTTCTTTTTTTCTTTAGTCTTCTTATCTATTCGATATAAATCTTTATATCTATCCTGTACGAAATAGTAGTTTTCATCATCACACGCTGATATTATATAAGATACTCCTAAATCTATATACTCACTATTTCCGTCAGCAAGACTTACCCTTTCAATTTTATAATATTTGTTTAAGAAATATAAATCATTTTCCTCTAAACTAAACCATATACTTTTAGAAATATCATTAAAATATGCAATCTCATTAAAGCTGGTGTCAAGCACCATACAATAACCGCCCTCTCTAAGTACAATAAATTTATCATCAATTATCTTTACTTCATCTATATTATTTTCATAGGTTATTTCCTTATTATCCAAATATTCCTTTGGAAGCTTATTTTCATATACCACCTTTTTTGTATCACAGTTAATTATCTGTCTGTCAGAGCAATATAGAGTATCATTAACTACAAAATATGTATTTTCCCCATTGGCAATACAACTGCTGTCTTCGTGCTTGCAGGAGGCATCGGTACAGATAGAATACGCATTATCACCGTCAATACAATAATAATTTAACTTCTTTATATACTTACAATTATCATCATAAAGCACCGGAGTTCTGTTTAACTGGCTATATGAATGAAGCTCGCCTGTACCATTAAAATAATTGGTTACTAAATCTTCCTTGTTATCCTTATTGCCAGAGCAACCACTTATAAAAATACTTACACCTACAAGTATTCCTAAAATATATTTTTTCATATTGCTTCTCCATTTTATCTTTATATATTGTCTGCGTTTCCACTATAGCTTATATTATTCTACATTGAAATGCACATATCTGGAACGATAGCTATCTCCTTTATCTGCTATTGTAACAGAATAAACCATATGCTCTCCCTTAGACATATTTAAGTCTATATCCTTCGTTACTACTATATCTCCCTTTCCTTTATAATTTAAAATAGGCTTTCCGTCAAAGGCAGGCACAAGCTTGTCATCGCAAACAATAAATGTGCTGTAGTTGTCCACATAATCCTGATCTTCACTCATCCTTACAGCTCCAAATTTGTATTTTCCGTCATTAGCCTTATATACAAATTCGTCCTCTGCATTTACTCCATATACAAGAGAATTACAAGCTTTAAGCTCATCGGCCAACTTATCCAGGGTATTTTCTGCATTATATTCTGTACACACCTCAAAGCCTTCCTTCTCATTATCTAGCTGTGTGTTTTCAGATAAATCGAGTGCAAAATCCTGACAATAAATATTTAATCCCTGACTATTCAAGCTGTACTCTCTATTATGCTCTGCATTCTCACCTAACATATCCTTGTCATTATAAACAATGCAAAAGATTTTATAGCTTGTTATTTCATCTGCAGTCTTAAAGGATATTTCCATATTTAAGTCTTCACCATTTTTAACCTTTTTAGTATACATATAGGTATCACTATCCTCGTAGTTAAACTTATGCAGATTACCATTATGATACAAATACAAATTATATGTATTTTCATTATTAAGCAGCTGCCCCTCAAAGCTGTATTCACCACTAATTTTTACACGAAGCTTTACCTCTCCGTCAGTTACTAATATTCCCATTTCACTATCTACAATTCCGTATTTTAATTCTCCGTCAACCATTTCCATACATTCTACAGATATTCCTCCTCTGGCATCATCATAAAATTCTGCCTCTACCGCAGCGTCTGGATTTTTGTCTGTAGTTGTTTTCTCTGCAGTTGTTACACTTGTAGTTTCACCTCTCTCATCAACAATTTTACTGTCATTACAGCCAGCTAAAACCAATGCTGTAAGAATAATTAATAGCTTTTTACATTTTTTCATAATGTTCCTCCATTGTACTTTTGATGTATACACACTCCTGTTTAATTACTTATTTTTTATAACAAAAAGCATTTCTGCCTATTGTACAGATTGTTGTCTTCTTAACAGGCACACCGTTTCCACACTGCTTGTAAACGGAAATAAATCCACCCCTATTGCCTTTACAGGCTTATATCCATTAGCATTAAAATACTTTAAATCTCTAGCCAGTGTGTCCGGACCGCAGGAAACATATACTACCTTTTTAGGTGAGAGTCTTACAACTGAGGACATAAATTTTTCTGTGCTTCCTGTTCTTGGCGGGTCCATAATAACAACATCTATTTTTTCAGCCTTTGCGGCAAGTTTTACCATAAAATCGCCTGCATCATCATTTACAAACCGGACATTTTTTATGTTGTTTATTTTTGCATTAATAATGGCATCCTTTATTGCCTGTTTATTTAGCTCTACGCCAATTACCTCCTTCACCTTACCTGAAGCAGTAATGCCTATAGTACCAATACCACAGTAGGCATCAATAATCCTTTCATTACCTTTAAAGTCACAAAAATCTATTGCCTTTTTATATAAAATTTCTGTCTGGTCATGATTTATTTGATAAAAGGACTTAGGTGAAATTTTAAATTTGCAGCCACAAAGAATGTCTTCAATATAGCCTTTCCCATAAATAACCTGTTCTCTTTCGCCTAAGACCATACTTGTTTTCTTGTCATTTATATTTTGAACAACTGTAGTTATTTCCGGATGTCTTTTTCTAAGCTCCTTTACAAAATTGTTTTTTGAGGGAAATACAGGGGTGCCTGTAACTATTACTACCATAACCTGATTAGTTACAAAACCTCTCCTTATCATAATATGTCTTAAAACGCCTGTTCTTCTGTCCTCGTCATATATTGTAAGTTTAAAAGACTTTGCCAGCTCTCTGATAGTGGCAATAATATTGTCTGATATTTCATCTTCAATCTGGCAGTTGTCAATAGCTACCAGCTCATGAGTACCCTCCTTATAAGTTCCAGATATAATTTCTCCCTTTTTTCCTTTTCTGAATGCAGCATTAACCTTATTTCGGTAATTGTAGGGCTTGTCCATTCCAATAATTTCACTAACCCTTACATATTTCCCAATAAGAGAATTAAGCCTAAGCAGCTTTTTTTCAAGCTGCCTGTCATATTCCATTCCTTGATAGCTACAGCTACCACATTTTTTTGCATAGGGACATATATTGTTCATTTCTAATCTCACTTATAAGTCTTTAAAATATTTTTTATATAAGTCTTATATTCCAAAATTAACTGGTCATCTTCAATAATTTTTACATCTGAACCTAAGCTGGTAAGCCAGCCAAAAAACTGATGACTTTTAACTACTGAAACATTTGTCATAAAGTTTTCATTATCTAATTTTATGATAGGTATATTTTTACCAAACCTGTCTATCATTACCCCTATCATATTTTTCTTGAAGGCAAGCTTTACACGAATACTTTCTCCACCATACATACCAAAAGTGCTTTTTGAAAACTGGGCAGGCTCAAACTTTATTTTCTTTGCTGCTGCACATCTGCCCTCATCAAGCTTTTTAATATCCTTTATCTTATCCACCCGGTAATGCTTTACCTTGTCTGAAGCACTATCGTATCCTACCAGATAATAATTTTCTTCACTCCATACAAGACTAATAGGTGAAACTATATACTTGCTGCCATTTTTTCTTGGCACAAGTCTTTTCGCCTCTGACCATTCTAAATACTTAAAGCTAATATTTACATCCTGCTTTATGGCCTCGTGTATATGGTCAACATTATAATAAATGCTTTCATTGGTAGCCTTAACACGGTCTGCTACATAAACCTGTCTTTGCAGCGAGGTGGCTTCATATTTACTTGTCAGGTTTTCCAGTTTTTTAATAAGCTCCGTGGACTTTTTCTCACTAAGAAATTTTGAAGAAAGTACTATGTCTACTAAGGTTTTCAATTCAGCTATTTCAAAGCCATCATTTACCAGGTAATAGCCTGTAGGATTTTTCTGCATTATAATTTCATATCCATAGCTTCTAAGACTTTCTATGTCATCGTAAATGCTTTTTCTTTCTGCCTTTATACCCTCTCTGGCTAACCCTTCCAAAATACTATTCATTGTAATAATGTGACCTTCGTCAGTTTCCCTTTTTAACATATCCAACAAATATAGTATTTTTAATTTCTGATTAAAACTTTTTGGCATTCTTTACTCCTAGTGCTTCCTAAGCTGTTCAATAAGAAATCTTCCGCTTTCAGAAAGATCATTGTCACTCCAGCCGCCTGTAGTCCAACAATTTGTTGATAATATAGACGCCTTTTCATCCTTGTTACATAAGCTCCAGCCTACAAAACTGATATTGTATCGGTCAAGCAGCTTCATCCATTCATTTCCGGAATTAATATCATTCCAGCCATTTCCAGAAGCATCACATATGCTAAATTCCGAAACAAATACCGGTAAACCTTTATTTATGGCTGTTATGAGCTTTTGTCTATTCCAATCGGTGTGTGTAGCTGCGTAAAAATGCAAGGTATACATAATATTGCTGTATCCCTTAATTGGGTCATCAGCAACAATATCAACATCCTGTGACCAGCTAGGTGTACCTACTAATATAATGCCGTCAGGATCATTTGCTCTTATGGTTTTTATTAAATCTATTGCATATGGCTTAATATCGTTTGCCCAGCTAACATTACCGTTTGGCTCATTACAGATTTCGTAAAGTACATTGTTGCAATTTTTGTATTTTGCTGACATATAAGTAAAGAATTTAATTGCCTCACTCTTATATGTATTTGGATTTCCATCTCCTAAAATATGCCAATCAATAATTACATACAGACCCACCTGTTTTGCATATTCAACAGCCTCGTCCACCTTTGACCAAAGCCCCTCATAATAGCCCGCTGAAGGTTCTGAGTACATTGCTATTCTGATAACATTTGCACCAAAGGTATTTTTTACTGACTGAAATGCCTCCTTGTTGATGTACTGTGGAAACCATGCAATACCGTGGGTACTAATTCCATTAAGCACAACTGCCTGCCCACTTGCATTTACTATTTTTGTGCCTTTAACACTAAGCTTCGAAATACTACTATTGTTGCTATCTATATTGCTATTGTTGCCTGTATTGTTGTTTAAAGACCTGGGAGTGGTTGTTTCCTGTGTCTTTGTAGATGATACAGTAGTTGTAGCCTTACTGGCAGTCGCCTTTTGTGTAGTGGTTTCCTTAACTGTAGTTTCCGCAGTAGTAGTTTCTTTGTCCGTCGTTTCTTTCTGTGTTGTATTTTCCTTTAAGTTTTTATTATCTCTTTCAACATTCTCCAATATGCTGTTTTGAATTTCTTCCACCAAAGATACACGATTGCAGGAGCTTACTCCAACTATAACTGCTATAATTGAGCAAATAACTGCAACAGCAGAAATAATAATTGTCACAAGGGCAACCTTATTTTCTACTAATTTTTTATCCTCCTTTTCAAAAAGATCATCTTGATTTCCCATACATCTATTCTACTTTATTCTATCCTCTATGTCTACTATTTTTATTTTATCTAACCAACAAAATCTTTACTCTATTCATATTCGTATCTAAAGCCTGTAATCGAATAATACACCCATTCAGCAATATTTGTTGCGTGATCACCTATTCTCTCAAAATATTTTGCAATCATTAATAAGTCCAGACAAGCCTCTGATACCTGCTTTTCAGAAACAATCAGCTCAGCAAGGTCATTTTTTACCTTATTAAACAAATTGTCAATTACATCATCATACTCAATAACCTCTTTTGTTTTCGCCATATCTCCTTTAATAAAACACTCTACACTTTCAGTAACCATTTTAATAGCAGCCACTGCCATATCGGAAATATCACTGATACATTCTCCCTGCACATCCTGAATATATGGTATAAGCTCTGCAATATCTGCTGCCTGGTCGCCTATTCTTTCCATATCTGATACCATTTTTAAGGCAGAAGAAACCAGTCTTAAATCACTTGCTACCGGCTGCTGCTTTAAAATAAGCTTCATACAAAGATTTTCAATATCTCTTTCCTTCTGGTCAATTTTTGTTTCTATTTCATGAATAGTTCCAAACTCCTCATCATCTTTTTTTACCAAAGACTTTGTTAATAATGATATTGCATTTTCGCAAAGCATTCCCATTTCTTTAACCTGAACATTCAGTTGTTTTAATTGTTCTATATAATTTGTTCTCATTATCCAAACCTTCCTGTAATATAATCTTCAGTTCTCTTATCTCTTGGCATTTCAAATATTTTATCTGTCTTATCGTATTCAACCACCTCACCAAGCAAGAAAAAAGCTGTATTATCTGATATTCTTGCTGCCTGCTGCATATTATGGGTAACCATAATAATTGTATATTTGCCCTTTAACTCTATTGCTAAATCTTCTATTTTCGATGTAGAAATTGGGTCAAGTGCGCTGGTTGGCTCATCCATTAATAAAACCTCCGGCTCTACAGCTAAGGCTCTGGCAATACATAATCTTTGCTGCTGACCACCTGACAGTCCTAATGCACTTTTTTTAAGTCTGTCCTTAAGCTCATCCCATATAGCTGCTGATTTAAGTGATTTTTCTACTATTTCATCCAGCTCTGATTTTGACTTTATACCGTGTGTTCTAGGTCCAAAGGCAATATTATCATATACACTCATTGGAAAAGGATTTGGCTTCTGGAATACCATACCTACCTTTTTTCTGAGAAGGTTTACCTCTAAATCCTTATAAATATCTACTCCGTCCAGCAATACCTTACCTGTAATTTTACATCCTTCAACTAAATCATTCATTCGATTTAGGGTTTTCAAAAATGTAGACTTACCACATCCAGAAGGTCCTATAAATGCTGTAATTTCTCCACTATTTAATTCCATATTAATATCCTTTAATGCGTGGAAATTACCGTAATGTAAATCCAGATTTTTTACACTGAATTTACTGCTTTTATCTTTATTTTTTATATTGTCCATAGCTTCTATTTCCTTTATTCACCTTTATTTTTAGTCATTCTCGAAACAATAAGCTTTGTTGCTCCGTTTATGAATAATACAAGTAATAATAAAATTACTGCTGTTGCATATGCTTCCTTCATATGTAAGCCTTCATTTAAAAGCACATACATATGTACTGATAATGAGCCTGTTGAACTAAATAAGTTCTTTGGTAAATTTGCTACTGTACCTGCTGTATATATCAGGGCTGCTGTTTCACCAACTATTCGTCCTATTGATAAAGAAACACCTGACAAAATTCCCGGTAGTGCATCCGGAAGTACAACCTTCATTACTGTTCTAAGCTTTCCTGCTCCAAGTCCAAAGCTTCCTTCTCTGTAAGAATCCGGTACGGCAATTAATGCTTCCTCGGTTGTTCTTACTATTAATGGTAATACCATGATAGACATTGTAATTACACCTGCTAATAATGAGTAGCCCCAGTTAAGTGTAAGTACAAAAAACAGATAACCAAACAAACCAAATACTATTGAAGGAATACCTGATAGGGTTTCTGTTGCAACTCTTACCACCTTAACCAGCTTATTGCCCCGCTTTGCATATTCCACCATATAAACAGCCGATGCAATACCAACCGGAACTGCAATAATAAGTGATAAAAATGTAATTATAAATGTATTAATAAGTGGTGGAAACATTGAAACATTTTTGCTGGTGGATTTAAGTGCAAATAAATCCAGGCTAAGGTTTGGAATACCATTTATTAATATATATAATATTAAAAATGCAAGTACGGCTACTGTTAAAAGCATTGAAAGCCATACAAGTCCTTTAAGTATATATGAGCCAAAATGCACTCTGTATCTCCACTGTCTAAATCTTTTTCTGCCCTGATTTATTTTTGAAAATATTCCCCATTTATTTTCTTTTATTTTTCCACAATCAATATCTGCCATATTTCTTCTCCTAATAACTGACTATTTTGCAATAACTTTAATTAACAATTATTACAATGGAATACCTTGCATTTATACTCTAATCCTTCTTTTTGTTTAACATTGAGAAGCAGAAATTGATAATTAAAATAAATATGAATAATACAACTGCTGTGGCAATTAATGCTCCTTCGTGAGTTCCCTCTGCGTATGCCATTTCCAATACAATATTCGATGTAAGTGTTCTAACACCACTTGTTATGCTTGTAGGAATAATTGGAGAGTTTCCTGCAATCATCGCTACTGCCATTGTTTCGCCTACTGCACGGCCTATTCCAAGTATAACTGCTGCAAAAATACCAGATTTTGCTGCTGGTAATAATGCCTTAAATATACTTCTTTCCTTTGTTGCTCCTAGTGCCAATGCACCTTCATAATAGCTGTTCGGAACAGCTCTTATTGCTGATTCTGAAACGCTGATAATAGTTGGTAATATCATTATTCCAAGTAGTATTGAAGCTGACAAAATTCCCTTTCCACTGCCGCCAAAGGTATCTCTTACAATAGGTACAATTACTACCAGACCAAAAAATCCATATACTATAGAAGGGATTCCTGCCAGTAATTCTACTGCCGGCTTTAATATTTTATAAAATCTTTTACTACTATATCTTGCCATAAATACTGCACATAAAAGTCCAATAGGCACTCCAATAATAATAGCTCCAACTGTTACATAAATACTGCCAATAATCATTGGCAGTATTCCAAATAGATTTTTTAAGGGTGACCATTCTGTTCCGGTTATAAAATCCTTTATTCCTATATTAAACATTACTGGAACACCCTTAACAAATATGAATAAACAAATGAGAGCTACTACTATAATGGACACACAGGCACACACACCAAACATTACCTGTGCAGATTTTTCTTTGAATTTATCCATTATATTTTCCTCCTGATGTTATTTTACATCATCCCAGTTTTTGATTTCGCCTGTGTAAATCTTTAAAATCTGGTCGCTTGTTAAGTTATCAATTTCATTATCAAGGTTTACGATTACTGCAATACCGTCCATAGCGATTGTTGTTTCCTTAAGACCCTGTGACTTTTCGCTGTCTTTAACTTCTCTTGATGCCATACCTATATCACAAGCCCCTTCAATAGCTGATGTCATACCTGCACTTGAACCTGTCTGCTGTACTTCGATTGTTACATTCTTGTTTAATTCCATATACTTCTCAGCTAACACCTGCATTACAGGGCCAACACTTGTTGAACCAGCTACTGAAATTGTTCCACTGAGGTTTGCTGCTTCGTACTTTTCACTTGCATCAATGCTGATGTAACCTTCATCTGAAATAATCTTCTGTCCGTCTTCACTTAAGATAAACTTTATAAAATCATTTGCTGTATCACTTAAACCGTCCTTAGTTGCAATATTAAATGGTCTTGCAACCTTGTAGCTGCCACTCTTAATGTTATCTGTTGTAGCTTCTACTCCATCAACCTTTACAGCCTTTACCTTTGTCTTATCTAATGAACCAAGTGAAACATAACCGATAGCTGCTACATTTCCAGAAACTGACTGAGCCATAACTGAAGTTGAATTTGTAATTTCTGCTGTTTTAACTGTCTGGTCATTATCACCATCTAAAATTCCCATAAGCTCTGTGAAAGCAGCTCTTGTTCCTGAGCCATCTTCTCTGGAAACTACTGTTATGTCCTTACCCTTTGCTGATGAGCCACCGTTTCCACAGCCTGTCATCATACCTACTGCCATTGTTGCAGCTAAAACTGAAACTGCCATTTTCTTAATTGTTGTTTTAATATTTTTTCTCATTTTTAATCTCCTTCGATTATATATTTCAGTGTTCTATGCCACTTTTGCATATGTAGTAAACTTTGAAATTTCCTTAAAGAGTTTTTCTTCTTCGTTTTTATCAGTTGCCACAACTGTTAATGGCTTTGATAAATCAAGACTAAAAATTCCTAGTATAGATTTTGCATCAACAATAAATCTGCCTGACACTAAGTCAATATCTGTTTCATACTTTGAAGCAATACCTATAAACTTTTTAATTCGTGACATTGAATTTAGGTAAATTTCCATATTTTACCTCGCTTTCTTTTCTTCTTTCCTCGTTACGAGCATATAATAAAAAAACAATGTTAAATACAAAATCGTTCTTTTGTTAATGTATGGTTAAAAAAATGGGGAGTTTGTAAAGTGGATTTAACATTTATATAGAGATGGCGTTGTTAGTTGCCCTTATATTGAGGAAAATGTTATTAAAGATATTTTAATATTAGTACCTAAAAATGAATTAATTAATGAAATTTAAATTAGAAAGGAATGTAGCCAGCACTGAATTTGTACTCCCGTACAAATCCATATATGGGGAAATCCCCAATCCCCTTAAATATTGAAAAATAATAATTAAAAAAAGACAATGAAAATTTTATTTTCTACATTGTCTTTTATAGTTATTTGTTGATGTTATGTAAATATTTAATAATATCGTTATCAGTATCAAAAGCACGTGCAATTTTAACATATTCTATATTTTTTTTATCAGATTTCTTTTTATTATAAATAGTTTCTTCTTCAATATGTCCATAAATCTTTATCCATCTTTTTGAAATTTTATAATTTTTAATATCTAACACATTATATATTTTATATTCTGTACTTCTACCAAATATAGTCCAAAGTGCTTCTGTTTGCTGGATATAGTAAATTTTATCTTCATTTATATTTAATTTACTATTAACATATAAATTCTTCATTCCTTTGTATAAACATAGTGAAAGTGGAAATCCTACAAAACTAATCATAAATAACCAACCCATAAACATACTTAAAAAATCAGCATAATTTTCTAAAAATCCAGGATATGTAATTGGTCCATTACTAAATATCATCAAAATTACCATAAATAGTAAAAATAGAAACATACTCCAAGACAAAATTACAAATACAAATCCATTTTGTTTTTTATAAATATCTTTTGAAAACATCTATATCACTCCTTATCTTTATTTTTTACATATTGTTCTAAATCATCTACTTCTTTTTTATCACTTTCTTTATATTCTTCATGTTGCATTTTTGAACAAATGATTAATAATAGAAGTATATAGATTGCTAGAGAAATAAAAGCAACAGTTAATCCAATACTTAAGTATTTTGTAAATGCAAATGCTACTAAAATCCCCCATAAAGTAATATATGGTAAAGTAGTAATAGCCCAAGTTATAGTTGTTAATATTGCTTTTACTTTTTCTTTATTTATATTTTGCATAGTTTCTTTTACTTTTTTTATAAAAGAAATAAAAGATAAAATAAATACATACCCTAAAACTATTTTTAAACAAATAGAATATGCTAACTCATTATCTTCAATAATCACACCTAAAATTATTCCACCAACAAATAAGAATAATCCACAACCTAAAACATTAAATAATACTTTTTTCCAAGTTTTCATTTTGTACCTCCTACCATATTAATTTTATCATATTAAAATATCCTACATTCCAACTATTAGAAAATGCCGAAAGTTTGAACTAATTTATTTCATAGGGACAGCCCTTTTTTGCATTTAGCTTTTGCAATTCCTTATATAGTCCTGCTGCAAAGCTGTATTTTCCCACTATTCAAACATTTTATTAAACTGATACTTCCCATTCTGTGCTTGATTTCCAATTATCAGCATTAAGTAATTCCCATTTGTAACTACTGTTGCACCATTGAATTTTGCACCTTCTTCTGCATTGTATACAGAAAATGTACTTTTTCTGGTTTCTAGTCTTTCTTCTAAGTCTTTTTTTGCCTGATTTACATCATCACTGCTTTTTACCTGCATTACGATTATCTCGTCTGCATTTCCGTCTGCTGAATAAGCAAATACAAAGTCTTTTATTTTGTCTAAATCCACTTCTGTTACATATGAGAAGGCATCCTTTCCTTCCTCAGTTGTATTATCTACAACCTTCATATTTTCCATATCAGTAATTGAAGTCATTACATTATCATATATCTCCTTAGATGTATACTTGCCGGCTTCCTCTTTTTCGCTGCCACATCCTGTCAGCATTAATGCTGTCAAAGCCACACACATTATAAAAATTTTTAAAATTTTTGTTTTTTTCAAGTCCTTTACCTCCTTTTATCCTGTTATTTCCATACAGCTAAAATTTTAAGTTATATAGGTTTTAATAAAATGTGTAAAAATATAAGCTTTACAATTAATTAGCCTACTCCATTAAGAAATGTACTGTCATTGTCATTTGTGTTTCCAAATATATCGTCTAATAAATTATCTATTTTTTCATAATCAATATTATCGTCAATATCCGGGTCATCATTATTGCCTGAATTATTCTCAATCACTGTATATTTGTATGTTACAATTATTTTATCATCTCTATTTATAATATTAAGCTCTACATAATCATCTTCCTTACCTTCTCTTGAATATACACCTTCCACAATATACGAAAGCATCTGTGCATTTATACCTTGTGCATCATTTGACACCTCTACATAAGCAAGCTGTGTTCCATTTTTTCTATATTCCTTTATTAATTTTAATACAGCAATAGGATCTTCTGCCTTCTTAAGATTTTTTAACATATAGTTATACTCTGTTCCATTTGCCTCCGGGAATAGTCCTTTTTGCCAATCATGACCTCCATTTGCCTGTTCTGAATCCATATTAAAATTACTATATAATGGATTGAGATTTTCTGCATCCATATAGCAGTCAACTATATACCAGCAATTATCGTCTAATCTAATAAGATTCCAAGAATGACTCTTGCCTGTATCGTGCATTATCATACAATCAATGTTTGCCATATTAACCAGAAGTCTAAAGGTTGTAGCATAGCCTACACACACAGCATTCTTTGACTGTAATACACCTATTGGTCTGTCTACTGATTTTGAAGCATCCGGCACTGCAACAGTTCCATTTGAATCGTGCTTAATGTTCTTACAAATCCATTCATAAATTGCTTTTTCCTTATCGTAAGCAGACATATCCTCTGTAATTATTTCTTTTAAAACATTAGAGGCTAATTCTAAGGTTTTCTTATCTTCCTCATTTAATTTAGAAGAATCCCCAGAAATATATGCGTCTGATATATTTTTAGTTGATAATATCTGATATCCTCCACCAATAAGGACATTTTCATTATCTACATTTTCTTCATCAGTGTCTTTATTTTGTCTTTCAACCTGTGACTTGAGATTTTTAATTTCCTTCATACTCATTACACCAAATGTAATTCCAACAGCTGATGATGCGATTAGTAATACAAGTATTATTACTAAAACAATCTTTGAACCTTTTTTCATTTTTTCAGACCTTTTACCTTTCTTTTAGTCAAAAAACTGATTTTTAAAACGCACCCACAGTAAAAACTCATATTATAATACATATTACAGCCTTAACTAGCTGTTTATTATATCCTTACCTACACACCTGTTATTAAATATTTTACAGCCACAAGCAGCAATAGATGTACCGGATAAAAGGCATAAAAGAAATATTTCATTCTTATTCCTCTTTTTCCATTATACAAACATATTGGTATCAGTGAGAATGCACAGTATGTTTCCAGCTTTGACTGCATAGACAAAACTACACATATAGCAACTATTGTACATGTCTGGCATAGTTTTTCGTTTGAAATTTTCCAAATGCTTATACCTAAATGTCTGACGAATTTTTCTACCAGACAGCCTGCGATTATTGCTAATACACCAAAATAGCTGTAATCTGTATTTAAAAGCTCTGCCAAAAATCCACCAATGACTATAATTGGCAATGCTGCAAAAAGCCATAGCCTATTTTTTTGCTGAAGTAACTTATCCAGTAAAATACATACTGCAAGACCAATAGTTAATGTAAAAAATACATTTGTTGCAGATATTCCTTTAATGCTTCCCTTAATTGCAAGGGTAAAGGGAATCTCAGATATTACTGCAAATACAAACATTCTCAATAAATACTTATATTTATTTTTTGTATATTTTATTCCTTCAAGCATTAAAAATATAAATATAGGAAAAGCAATTCTTCCAATAATCCTCATTAAATAATATAGCTTTATCGTTGCCTGATACTTCTCCATATTATTTTGCTGATAGAAATATGCTGGAAGCTCAATAATTACAACAGCCGCAAGGTGGTCAATAAACATTATAATAATTGCTATAATCTTTAATGTACTACCTGAAATACCTCTAAATCTGCCTGGCTTAATTTTTTCATTTTCACTCATCTAATCACCAATAATTTTACACTTTCACTTTATACCCAAAAGCTTTAATTTGCTTTTTGTACATATGTAATACTAAACCAACGATACCGCATACAACTTTGTAATATATTTTCTGGAATAAAAAAAGTATGATACATACTGTACCATTTGTATTAGTACAGTTATTTTTTATCATACTTTTTTTTATCTGTCAATAATTAATTACATCTCGCTTGGTCTTTCTCCGTCCTCTGGTCTTTCCATTCCACTTGGTCTTTCTCCGTCCTCTGGTCTTTCCATTCCACTTGGTCTGTTACCATCTTCTGGCCGACCCATTCCGCCGCCTCCCGTACTCATACCTTCTCCATAAATTAAACTATCCATTGTAACCGATGTTTCCGTTCCTGCCATAGATACAGTATAAGTTTTTGAAACCTCTATCTTTGGCGTGCTTATTACAACTGAGTTATATGACTTTTGTGGTGTATAGCTTACTAAGGTTTCGCCAGACTCATCCTTTAAGGTAACCTCTCCTGATACTGTATTAGTAATATTTACAAGCATTGAGCCTTGTGTAGAAGAGCTTGAAAAGTTTACTGCCATTCCACTATACCCTGCTGCCACGACAGTACCACCTGTTATCACTGCTTCTTTTTCGTAGTCTAATGCACTATTTCCATTTGACTCCGGACCAGTTACATATAAGGCTCCACCTGTAATATAAATATTACCGTTTGAATCAACTCCGTCACCTCTAGCAACTACATTTACTGTTCCTCCAGTAATTTTTATATAAAAGCTGCTATCCCCCTGCATTTTACTGCTGTCACTATTTCCACCTGACGCATTTATTCCGTCATCATCAGAAACAATATTGATATTTCCACCATTTATGTCAATATACATAGCCTCTAAGCCTTCCTCCGCCTTTGTAATATTAATATTGCCACCATTTATAGTAAGTGATGAGCCTGCCTTTATACCGTTCTTTTCGCTGGAGATTGTAAGCTCACCGTCAGCTATGTAAATAAAGCCTTTTTCTGTATTATCTGTATTTTCAGAATGTATGCTGGCTGTTTTTGATGTAAGATTAAATGTTCCTCCTGCAATTCTTACACTATCCTTGCCAGATAATGCGTGAGATGCAGCATTTATACCGTAGGTTCCACTTGTTAATTTAAGGTCATCCTTACATACAATTCCATGAGCCAAGCTGCAATCTATATTTAAGGTACCTGCACCGTTTAATGTAATATCTGCCTTTGCAAAAATAACACCATCAATGTTATTATCATCAATATTTACAAATTCTCCTGTGGTTTTTAAGGTATTCTCACTATCCTTTGCAGTTGTAATAAATACCTTATCTGCATTTTTAACATATATTGCTGCACTGCTTTTACAAATAATATCTGCATTCTTAAGTACAAGCTGTACCTTATCTGAGTCACCAGTGTCTACTATTATTTGTCCCTCTGAAAGAGTTCCTGATAATACATACACCCCCTCCTTACTAATAGTAACAACTGTTCCGTCAATGTCCACTCCGCTGTCATCACAGCTTACACTGTCATTTTCAAGCTTAATATTAATAGCCGATTGTTCATCATAGCCTATTTCCATATCCCTGTCAGAAAACATATCCTCAACGCTTACTGTAATACTACCTGTGGAATTATCAGAGGTACCTGCTGTGGTTTCCTCTGTGCTGTTTTTAGAACTATCACCACCACTGCTGCAGCCATAGGCTGTGAAAAGCATTGCTGTTACTATTGTCATAACAGCAGTTTTCTTTACTGCCTTTATGTATTTTTTTCTAAAGTTCATTAACATTCGCCTCCTGTTTAGAAATGGCAATTTCTAAATTTCCATTTCTTGTACGCAACGCATCAATAAATTCCTTCTCCTTATCAGTATCCACTAAAATAATATTGTACTGCAGCTTAAACATACTTCCCATATTTGTTGATTTTACAGAAACAAGCTCGCTTTTAGCTGTATATTTTTCCATAATATCATCAAAGGTATGTATGTAATTAAGACTTTCTGGTATGGTAATTCTAAGTACTAATTCATTATTCTCCTTCATCTGTCCAAACTTAGTTACATTAAGAATAATCATTGCTACACAAACAATTATTGTAAATAAAACTGCATATCCAAGATAGCCTACACCTGCTATAAGACCTGCACCCATTGCAATAAATATTGTACTTATTTCTTTTGCATTACCAGGTATTGACCTAAAACGCACAAGACTAAATGCTCCTGCAACAGCTATACCTGTTCCAATATTTCCGTTTACCATCATAATTACCACACAGACTACTGCTGGCAGCAGTGCCAAGGTTACCATAAAACTTTTTGTGTATTTATTTTTATAGGTAAAGGTAAATGCAATAATAAGTCCTATTATTAGTGATACTCCTACACAAAGTAAAAATTCTGGTAAATTTACCGACGCTTCTAATCCATTATCAAATACTCCTTGAAATATAGCTTCTAACATTCTATTGCCTCCTAAAGTTTTTTATGTACGCTGTTCCATATTTTGAAAATGAGGTTTTATAAATAGCATTGTCACTTAAAACCTTACACATCCATAATGGTATCCCACCAGCAGTTTTTATTTCCATTAATACATATTCCTTATCTAATACCGGCTCTCCCTCAACACCTTCTGTAAGCGTTAAATTATAATCTCTTGCTAAAATATTGTTGTCAAAGGTTACTCGGAAATTTTTGTCCTCATCTGTGAAATAGGCGTATCTATCGTAGGAAATTATCCAGGCGGGTCTAATATCCTTATAAATAGTTTTAAAATAATCTATTTCTCTTAATATCTGGCTATCCTCCAGACTGCCTTTGCCTGTAAGATATTCCATTGCTTTTTCATAGCTTGCAGAAATTCTTCTTTTGTAGACTACGGATTCATATTTCTTTTTTAATTCTATGTACACCGTACTATTATCTGTCGCTATCCCGTAGCTCCTTAATCTTAATTTTTCTTTATAAATTGGTCTGTCAATAGAGCGTCTTACCAGCAAATTATCAGGGGTGTCAAAGTAAATATTACAAATTGTACTTTTTCCATATTCATCTAGTTTCATATGTTCATCAACTGCTTTTTTGACTGCTTCGTATTGAGAACTATCAAGCATATATTTAAGCTCATATCTTTTAAATACATTTTGATAATTTTTATAATTCATAGCTTCTACCTCCTTACGGGGATACTTTAACAAACGAACTTAAAATAAAACTTAAATTTTATCTTAAATCAGATTTTTTGTATATTAAATTTGCCTAAAAGCCTTGTACTTAGATAGGCTTTTAGACAAAGCACCTTTTACACTCTTATTTATATATCCATACTTACCTTTAACACTATCTCCTTACCGTCCAAGCTGTAAGCCTTTATTTTTCCCTTGTGTGCCTCTGCTATTGCCTTAGCAATAGATAACCCAATTCCACTTCCACCAGTATTGGAATTTCTTGAGCTGTCAAGTCTATAAAATCTTTCAAATAAAATACTTAAATTACCCTTTTTTAAATTGTCTGCTGTGTTTCTTACCTCTATCTCCTTATATTTTCCATTCTTTTTTACTGTAACGGCTATGTTCCCTTCTCTATCTGAATACTTGAAGGCATTCTCTATAAGAATTGACAAAAGCTGCTTTATTGCTTTTTCATCAGCCTTTACATCTATGTCCGAATCAATGCTTACAGTATATTTTTTATTCTGTGCCTTTGCCATTCCATTAAAGCCCTCTGTAATCTCCTGTGCTAACTTAGATAATGAAAACTCCGTCATTACAAAGATGTTTCTTTCCTCGTCCATCTTTGCCAAAAACACCAGTTTTTCTGTCAGTTCACTTAATCTGCTTATCTGCTCCTTAATACTTCTTGTCCACTGGCTCTCCCCATTTTCAATTTCTACCACCTCTGTATTTGCTTCTATTACTGCAAGAGGTGTTTTAATCTCGTGACTAGCATCTGTTATAAAGTTTTTTTGCTTTTCATAGCTTTGTGCCATTGGACTTACTATCCTTTTTGAAAAGACAACTATTAATATTAAAACAAAAACTATTCCTATAATACTAACTGCAATGCTTGACCACAAAAAGGTGTAGAAATTTTTTAAATCATTTTCTACATTTAAGAAAATGTACATAGTATTACCATTTGAGGAGCTATTAGCTCTATATATGTAGCAATCCCTTCGACCTTCTGTTTTATTTTGATTATACAACTCCAAAGCATATTCTTTGGCTGTTTCCGTAGAAATAGCCGCAATCTTACCTGTGTCTATTCTGTATACATTTCCCTCTGGAGTAATTTCAACTGTAAAATATCTAGTCTGAAAGGGTGTTTCCTTTGATATATCCATCTTTGGCGGCTTCTTTTCGTCCTTATCCTCAGCATGTGGATTATCCTTTTCTTCCATAGGAAATACACCATTATTATCCTCTAATATATTCAAAAGATTATTAGCTGATTTTATAATGTTTACATAATTTACACTATTAATTATTATCATTATTATAGACAAAACAATGGTAACTGCAGCCATAGCACTAATTATAAATTTTCTCTGTAATCTTTTTATCATATCCTACCTGCCTATTCGCTCTGCAATTTTTCAAGAGAATATCCAACATTTCTCGTTGCCTTTATGTTAATGTCTGCACCTATTGTCTTCAATTTTTTTCTCAAATAAGAAATATTAACCCAAACAACATTACTTTCTGCCTCACTTTCAAAGCCCCAGATTTTATCCATAAAGCTTTCCTGTGAAATAATTACGCTAGTATTTTTCATAAGCATTTCCATCATTTGAAATTCTTTGTTGGCAAGCTTAAAGCTTCCCTCCACCGAAGCAAGCTCATATGTTGTTAAATCTAAGGTAACATTTCCATATTTAAGTACATTATTAAAAACCTCGTTAGCTGCAGCATTTCTAGTTACTGCTCTTATCCTGGCTAATAGTTCCTTAGCTGCAAAGGGCTTTGTAAGGTAATCATTGGCTCCGTTATATACTGCATCTACCGAGTAATTACTGTGTTTTAAAATAGTACACAAAGCATTAACAAGGTCTTTTTCGTCCTCAGCCAATAAAATTCTCATACCTAAAACTTCCTTTTTTTGATTTGAAATTAACTTTTCATTATAAATCCTGCTTTAAAAACTAAGCTTAGACTTTCGTTACTTTCTGGCTTTTTTATCTAAACTTAGACTTTTATTACTCTTCTGACTTTTTAAATCTATGCTTAGACTTCCATTATTTTTCTACTTTTAAAATTCAAACTTAGATTTCTATTACTTAGCTGGCTTTATTAATCTATGCTCAGACTTTCATTTCTTAACTGACTTTTTAATCTAAGCCTAAACTTTCATTACTTAGCTAGCTTTAAAATCCAAGCTAAATATCAATTTTTACATCTGCTATTTATATTTTATTTGTATGCTTTTTTGTAGTCAATGCTTTTAAAAATATTTTTGCAAATATTATTTTAGGATATTTTCCTGTGAATGCTTTTGCAAGCATTTTGTAAGCCTTTGCACTATAAATTCACTTTTCTTCCCACTTAGAATACTAAACTAATTATTAATCATTTTCATAATATCTTAATAGGATTTTCACCATTTGAACACATTTTAATTTTATTATATAAACATATTCAGAAAGATAATTGAAATGATTACATTAGTAATCAGTACATACAATTCTAGACTATTTATTTTTCTGAATTGGTATTAATGCCTATAAAACTTTAAAATGGAGCTGTTAAATTTTAACATTTGTTGGAGTTTTGTCAGTTCCGACTACCAACCCCTCTGTATTGTTCAATTACAATACAGATTCCTATAAATTTTTTTCTTTTTCATTTCTCCATAGAGCAGTGCCTTTTACCGCAGGCACTGCTTTTTTATGTCCCATTTATAAAATAAAATTGAAAACAGCATATGAACTACCATACCAAATCCAAACAGATTTATAATAAAATAAATGTAGCTACAATATATGCAATATAAAAAATAATAAGTGGTTTTACAATTCTTAAAATAGTATTTGAATTTACTGCCATAGCTTTATCAATAAATATTTTCCAAAATGGTGTTGTAATAATCCAAAGTCCAACAATAACAATACCAGGCACCCAAAAATTCTTAAATTTTATTTTCTCAAAGCTATTCTTTTTAATTATTTCAGCAACACATATAACAGGAACTAACAGCCAGCCCCATATGAAATTATTGGCAACCCAGTAATTACCTGACTCTGACACAGCATTAACCATTTTACAAATCATTACTGCGTATATAAAATTATCTAGGAAAATCTGCACACCAGAAAAGAAGCCCACCTTAAAATACTTCTTTAGTATACTAATATCAGTAAAAGCACTTTTAAAGCTAATATATTTTTTAAGAAATAATATAGTCATAAATACTACTGCAATAATTGAATTTGCAACAATTTCAGAATAAGCAGCTCCTAAATCATTTAATCTTTCTATAAGAAAATAATCTGACACAGATAATATTCATACGAACTAATGTGCAAACAGATGGTATTAAAAACCACTAGATTTCTCTAGTAGTTAATGTTATTTTTGCCTTCTATTTAGATAGATTTTTATTTATATTATAATTGCTCTACTGCATAATCGGAGAAATCTCCTCCATCTGCAGCCTTTGACATATCGGCTGTAGTATCATAAATAATATCACCAGTCATTTCCTGATTTTCAGCAGTAAAGCTACACTGAGAACCATTTTTACCAGAAGTACCCCAGCCACGCTTATTATTATTACCTGTACATCTAAGGAAAAAGTCATTTTCATCAGCATAGGTAATGTCTACATCAGCTAAGTAGAAGGTACACTCTGTATTGGTTGTGTAGAACATACTACCGTTTTTTCCAGTAATGCTTCCACCCTTCATACTAAAAGTACCATTTCCAACCTCTGAATCTCCTGACATACTTTGATATACAATAACATTCCAGGTACAATCATTCTGCTCATTATCAGACATATTACCTATTAAATCGCAATTAAAAAGCTTTAATGAATTAAGTCCTTCAATACAAACTGCCTCTGAACTATTGGCTGTAAGTGTTGCATTGTTTATTGCTATATCTGCTGTACCTGTAGATGCAAAGGTTTCATCTAAGCTCTAATACGACTTTTATAGCATCTGAGGAGCTGCTATTGTTTGAAGTATTATCTACGGATGTGTTGTCACTTCCTTCTGGCTTCTCTGGTGGGGTTTCTTGATTTCCATTGCCATTGGCTCCATTAGGTGCCTGACCCATATTTTCTCCACCTGGCTGCATATCCTTCATTGAATTTGATGATATAATATCTTTATCACAAGCTGTCAATGCGGTTGCTGTGATAAGTGCTGTTGTAACTGCTAGTGCAGCAAATTTTTTCTTATACATAAAGCTGACCTCCTGTTCATACTTAAATTTTCTTTACACTTATAAGTATATACGCGAACCTTAAATCAACTTTAAAAATGGGGAGAATTTTATTTTTCCCTTAATGACTTTATACTTTTATTTTTTAATTGTTTAGTATAGGCTTTCTAAAACCCTCTATAATATCTTATGAATTTTATTATATGTCTGGTTTAAACACTATTGCTTGTTAATATATTCGAGAAATCCATAACAACCACGGATTATATCATTAAAGGTTGTTTCAAAATTTCCCGTATACCAAGGGTCTGCAATAGAACAATTACTTATTTTTATTTCTTTTCCAGACCCTTTCCAATTATTTTCATCAGCAAAATCCATTAACAAATGAATTTTATTATTTTTATCCTCACCCACTATTCTAAGTGTATTTCTTATATTATTAGTATCTGCACAGAGAAGATAATCATAATAATCGTAATCCGCTTTTTTAACCTGCCTTGCTCTCTTTCCGGTAAAATCAGTATAGCTTGTCCTACCAATACCATGCTTTTTAAGCTCAGCTTGTGCAGGTGGGTATATAGGATTTCCTTTGCCGTTCCAGATTTCTTCAGTGCTGGTAGCAGCAGAGGAAATCTCGAAATTTTCTTTAATGCCGCGTTTTTCTACTATGTCTTTTAAAATAAATTCGGACATTGGGGAACGGCAGATGTTGCCGTGGCAGATGAATAATACTTTTATCATAGTTTTATTTCTCCTTGAATTGCCCTGAAACACCCTGCTTTGCTAGGGTTTTCGGGTGTTTTATTAAATGCTCTGAAATTACAGATTGTGGCAAATCAGAGTAAGATTGAGCACGTTGCTACTACCTGTTAGTAGTAAAATTGGTAGTAAAAGGGAAAAGGTTACTACTAAGGATTTTTAGAGTCTTCCATGACATTTTTTATATTTCAGTCCACTGCCACATGGACACTTTTCATTAGGATAAATCTTTTTCTTTTTCTTTTTTCTTTCCTTTATAGGAAATTCAACCGGCAAAGGCACTACCCCTTTAGCAAGCAATTCTAATTCTCTTAACCTATAAAGGTATTCTGAAATAACCAAAATTGCTTGAAACATACTTAATGCTTCAATTTCAAATTCAAGCAGATATTCAGACAGTTTCTTTTCTCTCTTTTTAGGATCTGGAATATATATTATTTTTTGAGTTGATGTTTCATAATCAACATCATTATGTCCTATTGCATTCCGAAGTTTTTGATTATACTTTACATCTATCGTACGCTTATAGAGTTCATTCTTGTTAATTGAGGTATTTTTTTCGTCAATCACTTGACCTATTTAAATTATATAGGAAGGAGACAACATGATATGAAGAATAAACAGATTTTTCTGTTTGGAACTGCAGGCTTTGGTGGCAGTGATATCTATTTCCGGAAAATCCTGAGTCAGGTTAAGCAGTTCATTGACACAAGCAATGTTATCGTCGGAGAGTATATGTGTCATGGCAGAATGCCGCAGTCTGTCCGGGAACGCTACTTGAAAATAAAGGAAGCTCCTGATCATCCGGCAAATCTTGATGTATTGATCCAGAATTTTGACTGTGCATTGTCTCACCCTGATGCAGATGACCTGGAGAAACTCAGACAAGCCGTTAGGAACTCATCCTTCTGATAAGACCATAAAATAAGGCAGCCCCACATAGCTGAGTCTACCTTACTATCTTTATTTAACGTTGACGCCACTGGCATATTGCTGTAGAAACTGTTTCTTTCCACATGGTCTTCCAAAATAATATCCCTGCAGATAATCAA
>ENA-OUQF01000153-OUQF01000153.1-human-gut-metagenome-genome-assembly--contig:-NODE-153-length-66161-cov-18.103954_pt1 | contig 66161 bp, 56 predicted proteins | sample MGYA00237947_ERZ548826 | MGnify/ENA primary metagenome ERZ548826 (study PRJEB26490, sample SAMN05194701) | human gut metagenome | biome: terrestrial biome; feature: human-associated habitat; material... | reverse complement strand
ATCTAATTTCTATCTTTCTTACCTCGTTTTCTCTCTCAGTATTGTCAATGATCTTGCTTTGTCCCCCGAAAGGGATTGCAAAGGTAGACATTATTTTTGAAAGTGCAAACTTTTTCTCGTTTTTTTAAGAATTTCCCGCCTTGTACAATGCGCCATGGGCCGCCCTGCGCCGGAATTCAGCTCCGCACAGCCAGTCATCTGCAAGAAAGTCAGGCCGATGCGCTGCAATGCCGAAGTTTGTTGCTAAATTTACACGATTGTATGCCCGGAGGGGGCGAATCATGTGAGCGGCAAAGAATGAGCCGCCGCAGATTTGACAAATTTTTAACGACATATATATGGAACAGATCAAAGACAGATTTCTGCGCTATGTCGCCATTGACACGCAGTCAAACGAAGAGAGCGACAGCCAGCCGTCAGCGGACAAGGAACTCAATCTCCTGCGGCTCCTCAAAGATGAGCTTTGCGCCCTCGGCGTCAAGGCGGAACTCGATGAATGGGGCTATGTGATGGCCTCCATCCCGTCAAATATAGACAAAAAAACTCCTGCCGTCGGGTTCATAGCCCATGTGGACACGGCCCCGGACGCCTCAGGCGCGGATATCAAACCTCAGATAATCAGCAACTATAACGGTTCAGACATCCCGCTCAAGGGGGTCCCTGGCCTGAGCCTCAAAGTCTCCGACTTCCCGGAGCTGCTCGCCCACAAGGGCGAGACCATCATCACCACCGACGGCACCACCCTGCTCGGAGCGGACGACAAGGCCGGCGTGGCGGAGATAATGGACGCGGTGCAATACATCATGGAGCATCCTGAATTCAAGCACGGCGAGATAAAGATCGGCTTCACCCCCGACGAGGAGATCGGCCGGGGCGTGGTGAAGTTCGACGTCAAGAAGTTCGGGGCGGACTACGGGTACACGATGGACGGCGGCGAAGTCGGGGAGCTGGAGTTCGAGAACTTCAACGCGGCCTCTGCCGTGGTCCATATCCAGGGACGCAACGTCCATCCGGGATACGCCAAGGGCAAGATGCTCAACTCCATAATCATCGCCAACGAATTCATCTCCCTGCTGCCGCAGGACCAGAGACCGGAGTGCACCCAAGACTATGAAGGGTTCTTCCACATCGTCGGCTGCAAGGGCAGCGTAGAGGAAACCACCCTCACCTATATAATAAGGGACCACGACAGGGCGAAGTTCGAGAGGAAGAAAGAAGTCATCAGTGAATGCGCGGCCTTCATCAACCTCCGCTACGGAAAGGACTGCGCGACCGTGACGCTCAAGGACCAGTACTACAACATGCGCGAGCAGGTGGAGCCGCACTACCATGTGGTAGAAAAGGCAGTGAAGGCCATGGAAATGGCGGGCATCAAGCCTCATATCCAGCCTATACGCGGCGGCACCGACGGGGCCAACCTCTCGTTCAGAGGACTCCCGTGCCCGAACATCTTCGCCGGCGGCCTCAACTTCCACGGACGCTATGAGTGGGTGCCGGTGGAGAGTATGGAGAAAGCCTCCCGGGTCATCCTCAACATCATCAGCCTCTACGCCGAATAGCGGTGGCAGACAAGCCGCCGGGCTTCAATAGCATAAGCACCTTCCCTCATCCTGATTCAGTGTAGGGGAAGGTGCTTGCCGTCTGTGGCTGAACCTGTCGGCCGCCGCCGGGAATCACAGCCCGGCGGGACCCGAAGGCCTAAGCCTCTTTCTTCTTGCCGCGAAGCGTGGCGAATATCATGTAGGCGCAGATGGCGACAAGCGGCACGATAGCGATCAGCTCTGCCGCAGAAGCCCCTGACGCGCCAGGAGTGTTCCAGTCATAGAGATACCAGTCAACCTTGGCGAACTTCAGCACAGCGGAGACGACTCCCATCAGCGCGCCGCCGGCGATGAAGCCGCTGGCGATGAGCGTACCCTTCTCCTGACGGGCGGCATTGACGGCCTTGTCGGTGCTGCGTGTGCTGACGAACCATGAGATGGCACCACCCAGAAGCAGAGGAAGGTTAAGGTCGATAGGGATGAACATGCCGAGGCAGAAAGCCAGGGCGGGAACCTTGAACACAGTAAGAAGTACGGCTATCACGGCGCCGATGCCATAGAGCAGCCACGGAGCATTGCCCCCGTTCATCATCGGCTGGATCACAGCGGCCATGGCGTTGGCCTGCGGGGCCACAAGCGCGCCCTCTCCGGTGAATCCGTAGGTCTTGTTGAGAATGAGCATCACCCCGCCCACGGTCGCGGCGGCCACGGCCACCCCGACGAACTTCCAGGCCTCCTGCTTGCGAGGGGTCGTGCCGATCCAGTAGCCGATCTTGAAGTCGGTGATGAGGCCGCCGGCAGTAGAAAGCGCAGTGCAGACCACGCCACCTATAATCATGGCGGCAACCATGCCCGCATTACCCTTAAGACCCACCAGCACCAGCACAAGGGCGGTGATTATCAGGGTCATGATCGTCATTCCGCTGACAGGGTTGGTACCCACAATCGCGATCGCGTTGGCCGCCACCGTAGTGAAGAGGAATGCTATCACGGCCACAATCAACAGCCCGACGAGTGCCTGCCATACATTGTTGACAACTCCGCCGAGGGCGAAGAAACAGAACACTGCGAGGAGAGCAATGGCGATGCCCCAGACGACGGTCTTCATCGGCATGTCCTCCTGTGTACGCTCAACCTTGGCGATGGAGCCGCCGTCCTTGCGACGGAACTCGCCTGCGGCAAGCCCGATGGCGCTCTTGATGACCCCGGCACTCTTGATGATGCCGATGATGCCGGCCGTGGCGATGCCTCCGATGCCTATATGGCGGGCGTATTCCTTGAATATCTGGTCAGCCGACATATCCGAGATGGCTGTCGTGATGCCTGTGCCCATGAGGTCGATGACCTGTCCGCCCCAGATGAGATTCATAAGAGGGATGACCACCAGCCACACGAGGAAAGATCCGCAGCAGATGATGAATGCATATTTGAGTCCGACAATGTACCCCAAGCCCAGGACGGCGGCGCCGGTGTTGAGCTTGAGCACGACCTTGGCCTTGTCCGCAACCACCTGGCCCCAGTGCATGACAGTGGTGCTGAGAGTCTCAGCCCACGCCCCGAAAGTGGACACGACAAAATCATACAGACCGCCCACAAGGCCCGCAGCCAGGAGGGTCTTGGCGCTGCTGCCTCCGCTCTCTCCGCTGACAAGCACCTGCGCGGTAGCGGTAGCCTCAGGGAAAGGATATTTCCCGTGCATCTCCTTGACGAAGTATTTGCGGAACGGTATAAGGAAGAGTATTCCGAGGAAGCCACCGAGCATGGAGCTGAGGAACATCTGGAAGAAGTTCACATCAAGCCCGAGGATATATATGGCCGGGAGAGTGAATATCGCTCCGGCCACCACCACTCCCGAACATGCGCCGATACTCTGGATGATGACATTCTGGCCAAGACCTCCATTCTTGCCCAGGGCGCCGGTCATGCCGACGGCAATGATGGCGATAGGAATCGCGGCTTCGAACACCTGCCCGACCTTGAGGCCGAGGAAGGCCGCCGCTGCGGAGAAGAGCACCGTCATCAGCAGGCCCATGGTCACCGAATACGGCGTGACCTCAAGCGGCTTCGAGTCAGAACTCAAAAGGGGTTTGTACACTTCCCCCGGTTTCAGCTCCCGATGAGCGTTCTCGGGCAGACTCAGGTTTTTGTTTTCTTTCATCTCTTTCTTTCTGTTTTTCGTAATACTCTATATATTTCTGCAGCAGGGCTGCGTCCTTGGCTTCCTCCCTGGCGATGCGCGCGGCACGGCGGGCCTCCTTCTTGAGGCGCTTCTCCTCGCGCTTCTTCTCCTTAGCCGCCGCACGGGCGGCATCACGGGCGTCGAGTTCCGCCCACCTGGCGTCACGGCGCGCCTTGCGCAAGGCTCTGCGCAGTTCGGCCTTGCTCATATATTGCTCTTCCTGAACCCCTGCCGTGGAAAGAGAATCGGTCACGGCGAGGCTGTCCTGGCCTGCAACTGCAAGAGAATCAACAACTCTGGCAGAGTCGCCCAGAGCAACAGTGTCCGACAGTGCCGAAAGAGTGCCGGCAGCCTGAAGCGTATCCGTCTGAGGGCGGCTCTTATGGCGGCGAATCGAGTCTATGGCCGCATATACGCTCGACATATAGCCGGGGTAATAAATCTCCGTATGAGGGAATGTGGTGCGCGGACGCGCCAGCAGAGCGGAGCGTCGCGAAGCACGCAGGACAAGAGCCGTTATGTCCGACTTGCCCTTAGGACGAAGCTCCGGCTTCCAGACAAAGCCCTTGAGGCTCTGGTCGACCTTGGACATCTGCGCTATAGGGTAGGCGTCGTTCTTCGGGCTGTCAAAATAGTGGATCCTGTCCACATCGCCGTCCTTGAGGATGGCGGAAAGCATTCGCGCCTCAACCTTGTTGACAGTGGCGAGGGTTTCATTCTCCTTGAGATAGAAAAGCGCGGTCACGCCGCCCAGGGCATCAAAACGCCGCAACTGGGTATCCTCGTCGAAGTAAGCCATCACCTCAGAGCTCTTGATCTGGTCATAGTGGAGGCTGTCCTCGTCCACGGCGATAAACGCGTTGGACATGAGACTGGCACGGTCGACGCCCCGGCTTTTGACCAGCACGAAAAGGCTGTCCGAACTGTATTGCCGGCGGCCTTCATTCCATATTATAGGATCCTTGTAGAACCGGGCGATGGAGTCGAGTTCGTTGAAACGCACTGAATCACAGCGCACCTGGATGTCGGAGCGGAACACTTTCACATTGCCGACACCGAGGAGGAATCCCACCCGCGAGGTATCAGGCGGCGGCACGGAAGCGAGACTGTCGGCAGCGGAGGCAAGGCTGTCCGGGGAGGCAAGACTGTCTGCCGGCGCGACCGCCCCTGCGGAAGAGGAAGAGTCCACCTGCGGCGCAGGCGCCGGTACAGGAGCTATGCTCTCTGATTTGGGACCCGCGGGCACCGGCATAGCCCCGTTCTGTCTCGCGGCCTCCTCTTTCGCTTTGGCCGCCTGCTCTGCCGCACGGCGGCGGAACTCAGCCACAGGGTCGCCATTTATCGTCTTGAGGCGTTCCTCTGCGGCGGAAACCTCCGCCCCGTCAATGTCGCAACGGCGCAAAGCATTATATACCAATGTGTCAGCACCAAAATATGTGGTGTCAACCTGCCCCTCCTTGTTCTCCGACCACATCGCCACGGCGGCGTTGTCCCGGAGGGTCACCCTGGACAGGGTGTCCTTATAGAAGAGATAGTCTGAGACGGCGGCGGTGCTGCGCGTGCTGTCCTGAATCTGGACCCGGCCGCGCATAAGCACGTCATTGGTCGCCCTGTAGAAAAAGAGCGTGTCGCTCCAGCTCTCCTGGTCACGGGTGAGGGCCTGCACGTCGCCGGTGAAAAAGAACACATTGTCCGGCCTGTTGTACCAGCCCCCGGAGGCGGAGAGCATGTTGTCGTCTTTCCAGAAATCTATAGGCGAGACGAACTCGGCCTTGTTGATGTCCGAGAGATAGTGCAGCGAGTCGGCACGCACAAAGACGGAGTCCGTGTACATGTTGACATTGCCCCCGAAAGTGAAGAGTTCGCGGGCATTGAAATAGTGCCCCTCGTCGCTCTCGATTATCTGGCCGTCCGAGCTCCGCATGGAAGCGCCGCCACGGAAGACGGCCACGCTGTCCCGGGTGTCGTAGTCCAGGATTCTGGTGCGGAGCATGTTGTCCTGCTTGTCGCGGAGCTGCACAAGCGCCCCGCGAAACTGCGCGAGATTGTCGTCCACGAGGTAGTCCAGCTTGTCGCTGGTCAGCTCCGTGTCGCCCTGCAGCATGCGGACATGCCCCATGCAGTTGATGATGTTGGTGTTCTGGCTCCAGACGGAGCTGTCGGCTATGAGATATGTGCCGTTGTGAAGGAATGTGGCGTCAACAGCCCGCCGCACGAAATCATCCCCCTGCTCAGCCTGCTCTATATAACTTGCGCTGATGAGCCGCAGCAGGGAGTCTCTCTGCTCGGATTGCCCTTGGGCAAGCAAAGAGAACGCAGCGGAGAGCGATATCGCCAGGGCCGCAATCAGTCTTCTTTTCTGATTTTCTGCTCCCATCCTTTGCGGGCGAAGTCACAATCCGAGAACATCGGGTCTATGACTATATATGTAGTCGCTATCTTGTCGTCCACGAACTTGTTTACCGCCTCGATCTGGCGTTTGTTCCTGACCTGCGCGAGAAGTTCGACATAGTCGTTCTCGAAATTCGCCGTATGGGCCGGGATGATCTTGTCCAGCCTGATGATCTTGTATACCTGGTTTCCGCTTCGGCCCTCATTGTCAAGGGATGATACAGGCTCTGACACCTCGCCCGGCTTGAGATCCTTGACCGCAGCATAGTCCTGCGGCTTGAGTTCGTCCATATCGAAGTAGGATGATCCGGTGTTGGGGTCAGCCATGAGACCGCCGTTGGTACGCGTGGCAGGGTCCTCGGAGTAGAAGCGGGCCGCAAGTTCGAAGGTCATCACGCTGTCCTTGACGATGGCCGTCCGCAGACTGTCCAGCCGGCGGAACGCCTTCTCCTGATCTTCTTCCGTGTATCTGGGCTTGATCAGGATGTGACGCGCGTTGAACATGTCGCCCTTCTTCTCAAGCACCTCCAGGATGTGATATCCGTCCGGAGTCTCCACTATCTGGGAGATGACGCCCGGCTTGAGGGACATCGCCGCGTCGGAGAATGCCGGCCAGAATATGGATTTCGACACCAGCCCCAGCTCGCCGCCCTTGCGGGCGCTCTCAGTGTCCTCAGAGTACAGGCGGGCGAGGGTCGAAAACTTCTCGCCGTTGATGATGCGCTCACGGATGGAGAGCAGCCTCTCCTTTACGGCAATCGCGGCCGCCTCGCGGTCCGGGTAGATGCATATCTGGCTCATCTGGTATTTGGTCGGCACCTGCGGAAGCGACGACACGTCGGCCGTGTCAAGGTACTGCTTCACATCGTAAGGGGTGATCTCAGCGATGCCTTGGGCTATCTGCTGTTGCTCCTGCTGCGTAAGACTCTGCTGCTCAATCTGCTGCCTCCATTCCTGGCGCAGCTTGTAGAGAGGCTTGCTGAAGTACTCCTCCACTTTCTCGTCGCCTCCGAGAGCGGAACGCACCTGGTCGAGCCTGTGATTGAGCTCGGCCGAAACCATCTCCGAATTGACACTGAGAGAGTCTATGCGGGCCTGCATCAGGAACAGTTTGGACTCCATCATGCTCTCAAGGAGTTCGCAGCGTATGTTGCGGTCGGAGCCAAATCCCTGGGCGCGCATCATCTGCACCTCAGACTCAAGATCCGAGAGCGAAATCATCTCGTTGCCCACCACGGCCACGGATTTGTCCACCACACTCTGATATTTCTGCGCCTGGGCTACGGCACAAATGCCGAGCAGGGCTGCCAAAGCTGCTGATTTCAAGCTGTTCATCTGTCAATAAATTACAAATTGTCTGTTTTCGAGTGCGGTCTCAAGCAAGTCCCGTTCCAAACCTTTGACGAGAGCGTGCTTTCTTGCACTCAGAAGAATGTCCCGAATCTCCGCGGCGCAGAAATCCAAGGGCGCCACACCGCTGCGCCTGATGTCGCAGACATAGGCCGCAAGCAGGTCGCCGCGTCCCTCGGGTTCAATCTTTATCATGTTGTCCTTCATGGCGGAAAGCATCTGAGGGTAGTCGACCCCGAACTCGGCCGCAAGGTCGCGTGCGTCCATCCAGACATCGGAGTTGTCAAAATACCTCAACGCAGAAGACACGGTGATGGAGTCCGTCCTGTGGAACTCGTCGAATTCATCCGACGATATCATCTTGAGGACGTGGTCCTTGTTGGGGGAATCCTTCATTACATCCACGAAGCGTACCTTCAGCACAGGCCTCTGGAGCACAAAGTCATCCTGGTGCGACATATAGTATTCCGAAATCTGGGCGTCGGTCACGAGGGTGTCCAGGCGGTCGCTGATATAGCGCTGCTCATAGCGATACTTGACAAGGGAAAGCCTGTACGCCTCCAGCTCGGCAGAGACATCGATCTCCGACTTGGACAGCTGCTCCTCGGCCACCTTGACGTAGAGCCGGTCCGTGGCCCAGGAATCTATGTACCTGGCCGCAAGGGCGACGCTGTCCTGAGGACTTGCAGTTGGCGGAATAAAGCGCTGGAGTTCCGAGCGGTACAGTTTGTCCTTGCCGACACGCGCCACCACCTCGTCATCGTGCACGACGGAAGAGATGACCGTACAGGAGCTCAGGACGGACAAAGCCGCAAGCAGGAGTGACAAAGTTTTGCGCATATTTGCAAAAATAGAAATAATATGTCAATTCTCGGCGGCCAGCGCTTCGATTATCTTGTCTATCTGCGGACTTACCGCCCAGGAGGAGGCTGTGGTGTTGTTGGTGAGTATGGAGAACACCACCGCGCGGGAAAGGTCACCGTCCTGCGGAAGGATGTAGCCGCTGTAGCAGAGTATGCCGTTCATCGAGCCGCTTTTCATCCTGATACGGCTGCGGAAAGCCACATCGGCCGACGGGAACTTGTACTCGAGCGTGCCCTTGCCGCCCGGCTGCGGAAGCGATTCAAGGAATGCCCCGGCCACGTCGGTCCTGGCCATTGCGGTCAGGAAATTGACAAAAAACGCAGGCGAGACATAGTTCTTGCGCGAAAGTCCGCTGCCGTCGAAAATGCGGCATCCTGATGCCGGATTGAGTCCAAGTGCGGACAGGGCCGCCTCCGCTGCCGACACGCAGGAATCGTAGTCCGTGCCGTATCCTCTCTTGACCGAAAGCGCCTTGAGGAGCGTCTCCGCGAAGAAGTTGTCGCTCTCGCAGTTGGTCTCGCGGGCGATTGACTTCAGCGCGGCCGAACGGGTCCCTCCGATAAGCGAAAGAGACTTCTGCTCAGCGGCCGGACCGCCATCCCCGGCAATCCCCGGAGTCTCGCGGAGATGTCCGTCGGGGCTTATGTCGGAGGCGCCCCCCTCAACCGCGACTCCGTTGGCTGTCAGATACCTGCAGAAATAGTACGCGCAGGTATATGCCCCGAATCGGTTTGAGCACTCCAGGGTGTAACCGTTCCTGTCGACCGGGAAACTCCCGGCGAACTCGCCACAGGGAGAGAGGTGGGTGTTGATATAATACACCGTGTTGCGCGTGCGTGCGCCCCCGGTTGTGGCATGGTTGACAAATGTCATCCACGGGGTCTCGGGATAACGCACCCGGATGTCAGGCTTCTGCCCGGGGGACGACCCCGGCTTTATGGAAAAGTTCTGCGCGTTCTCGAAAAAGTTGAGTCCGGTAGGGCCGGCACCGTAATTGGTGCCAAGGTCATCGTATGTCCAGCCCAGCCCCTCTGGCGTGATGCTGCCCAGACACCTCGGGTCTCCCACGACCCGGCCGCTGACAGCCTTGATGCCGGCGGCGCGAAGCAGCTTGAGCCAGGAGGCAAACAGAGCATCTGCAGGTTCTGCGCACTGCGCCTTGGAACCGGTGGTCGGATCTCCTCCGCCGATGATGTAAAGGTCTCCCTTCAGAATTCCGTCCTCGATGGTACCGTCATACCCGAGGCGCGTCTCGAAACGGAAATCCTCGCCAAGCGAGGCCAATGCCAAGCCTGTCGTGATGAGCTTCATGTTGGACGCCGGGACAAGCTTGACGCGCTGGTTGTGGCAGGCGAGGGTATCACCGTCCATTCTCATGGCGAACACGCCCACAGACGCAGAAGCGAGCGGCGGGCGGGAAACTACGGCATCGACCGTCTTCTGCGAGAGGGTCTGCGGAATACCGGCAGTCGCGCTCCTTGCAGCAAGCAGAAGCGCGACTGATATGAGAAATGCCGTGCGGAGCCTCATTACTTGACGGACTCCTTCACAGCTGCGCTGAGTTTTTCGTAGAGAGCTTCCGTCTTGGTGAGAATCTCCTTGCGGAGAGCGGTATAGTAAGCCTTGCTTGAGCCTTCAAACTTGGCGTTGACCTTGTCACGGAGTTCGTTATAAAGGTCTATGGCCTCCTCCATCAAGGATCCCACCGCGGCCGGTGCCACATTGGAGTTGACAGTGGCCACTACAGAGCAGTCCTCGATGAAAGCCCCGAGCACATATTCAATGTCTTTCTTGATACCTCTTAAATTCATAATATTATGTATTTGTGATTAATCTTTGCAAAGATAGTAAAAAGATACGAAACGAGAGCGGTCCACGCTGCCGAGTATCCTCCTGACCGCTATCGGAGTGCGGCCATAACTGTCCGGCTCCCCGGAGCGGAGCGAGTTGATGCGCACCAGCTGCGAAGAGTGTATGATGCGCCCGTCTCCTATATACATGGCCACGTGGGTGACGGATGCGATCTTGCCGTCGGAGGTCTTGCGCCCGAAGAACACGAGGTCGCCGGGCAGCATGCGGGAGAAGTCGAACGGCACCTCGACCCCGAGGTGTATCTGCTCGCGGGCGTTGCGCGGCAGCAGGACTCCGTTCATCAGATAGACGAACTTGACCAGTCCGCTGCAGTCGAAGTACTTGGCCGTGTTGCCTCCCCACATATAAGGTGTACCGAGCAGGCTCTTGGCAAAAGAGACCAGAACCTCCCCTTCCGGACGGCTGGAAGCAGCCCAGTCATCCAGAGAAGCCACGTCCGACGACTTGACCCACGCCTCCCGGCCGTCGGCCATGAGCACCTGCGTCCACCCGGGCCTGCGTCCTGAGGAGCAGCGCACGATGTCACCAGCCGTGAAATCGCATATCACCGGCGCCCCCTCCCATGCCGAAGCGAAGAGAGTGCTGTAACGCGCCGTGCAAATCATCTTGGGGGCCGCTATGTAGGCATCCTTCTGCGCCTCGTCCATAAAGGAGAGGGCAAGTTCGTTGGTCCAGCAGCCCTTGTAGTCAGGGGCGTTCACCCTACGCCAATATCGGTCCGCGCCTGTCACCTCCACGACCGTGCCCATCAGGCACTGGCTCTCGCAGGAAGACTCGTAGTCCGGGGCCGCCCGGAGGAAGCACGACGATATGTTGACCACCGCCCAGCGCTCTTCGGAGCAGAGGGCGGAAAGCGGCAGCAGCAGCGCCATCACGAAAACAAATGCTCTTTTCATCTTTTATCTTGTCCGGCGCTCCGGCTGCGCGCAAACTCCATCACAAGTGCCGGAGCCTGGGCGTTGCGCAAACGGTCACGCATGAAATCCATATACGGGGCGACATGCCCGAAATACATCTTGAAACCTTCGCAGAGGGAGTTGCGCAGGCTGCCGTCGGCCGCCATCTCGAAGCGGTGCTTAGGACATTCCCCGTGGCAGGCGAAGAAATACTCGCATTTCAAGCATTCTCCCGGGAGGGCGTTACGCTTCGCGAGACCGAAGCGGATGCGCTTCTCGGAAGCATATATCTCTTTGAGCGTGTTCTCCTTGATGTTGCCGAGGAGATACTGGGGATACACGAAATGATCGCATGAGTACACATCTCCGTTGTGTTCCACCACCAGGGCGTCCCCGCAGGTCTCCGCCATCGAGCAGACTCCGGGCTGCATTCCGCACCAGAGAGCGAGCGTGGAGTCGAACATCTGCACATAATAGTTGCCGATGTCGCGCCTCACCCACTCATCGAACACATCACACAGGAAACGTCCGTAACCCGCAGCCGATACGCTCCACGGCGCGAGCGACGCCCCCTCCGTCTCAGGAGAGACTATCAGCGGACGATGGTATCCGTCTCGAAGCACGGTGTGCTCCACCGCCGGGAGGAACTGCATATAGTGACTGCCGACTATGTCGCGAAAAAACCTGTAGATCTCCGCCCCGCGCTTCTCGCACAGGCGGTTGACCACGCTGAGGGTGTTGAACTCCACTCCGCTGCGGCGGAACATCCTCACCGTCTCCATCACCCTGTCGAAAGTGGGCTTTCTGGCCCTGTTGCGCCTGAAGGCGTCGTGGATGTCCTTCGGCCCGTCGAGGGACAGCCCGACAAGGAACCCGTTCGAGGCGAAGAATTCGCACCACTTCTCATTGATGAGGGTGCCGTTGGTCTGGAGGGTGTTCTCTATCTTCTTGCCGGCAGCGTATTTGCGCTGGAACGCCACGGCCTTTTTGTAATAGTCAAGGCCGACGAGCGTCGGCTCACCTCCGTGCCAGCAGAAAGTCACCGTGTCCACCTCGTTGGCCTCGATATACTGCTTGACATATTCCTCGAGCAGATCTTCGCTCATCAGGGCCTCCTTGCCTCCATACTGCACCGCCTTGTCCAGATAATAGCAATAGGTGCAGTCGAGATTGCAGGCAGAGCCGGCCGGTTTGAGCATGGTCATGAATGCGGCAGGAGCGTTGAGTTTCTGCGCATCGGCGAGTGTAAATATCTGCTTATCTTCCATTGGCCTTATTTTTTTCCGCTTACTTAACAAAAAATCCCGAGGCTTGTTCGGCCCCGGGGACTCTGACTTTCTTCAGAAAGCGGCGTAGCGGGAGTGGGGCATGATCCCACGACCTCCGGATTATGAATCCGACGCTCTAACCAGCTGAGCTACCCCGCCTCATAACCCCCGAAGGGGCAGTTGAGATAGAAGGATTCGAACCCTCACTGACAGAGCCAGAATCTGTAGTGCTACCATTACACCATATCTCAATGATTGGCCCAGAACACGCAAAGCGGTTTTGGGACTGCAAATGTACAACAGTTTTGCTTAAATGCAAAATTATTTTTTTGAAATTCTGGAACATTGATATATTTGTACCCAAATGGCTAAGACGAAGACAGTATGGTATTGCACGGCCTGCGGCAATGAAAGCCCCAAGTGGATGGGGCGCTGCCCGGCGTGCGGAGAGTGGAACACAATGGTGGAGGCGCCGCAGGAGACCCGCAAGGCAGCATCCCCGTCAGCCGTGAGAGGCCAGGCGAACACAGACAGGAAGCCACAGAGCCTCAAGGAGATAGATTATTCCGAAGAAGCCCGGCTCTCGCTCGGGATGACGGAAGTGGACAGGCTGCTCGGAGGGGGCATCGTGCCGGGGTCGCTTGTCCTGATAGGTGGAGAGCCGGGCATAGGCAAATCCACGCTCAGCCTGCAGATCCCCCTGCACTGCAAGGGCCTGAAAACCCTCTATGTGACAGGAGAAGAGAGCGCGAAGCAAGTGAAGATGAGGGCGGAGCGGCTCGGCGGAGAAGACGCGGACTGCCTGATATTCTGCGAGACGCGGATCGAGGACGTTATAGCCGAGGCGGACAGGATACGCCCCGATCTCATGATTGTGGACTCCGTACAGACCATGTTCACCGACTCGGTGGAGTCCACCCCGGGCTCGGTCAGCCAGATAAAGGAAGTCGCAGCCGCCCTGCTGCGCTTCGCCAAAGACAGCGGGGTGCCCGTGATCCTGATCGGGCACATCACCAAGGACGGCTACATCGCCGGACCGAAAATCCTTGAGCACATCGTCGACGTGGTCTTCCAGTTCGAGGGGGACAACCGCGGCTCGTACCGCGTCCTGAGAAGCATCAAGAACCGTTTCGGATCAACCTCGGAGCTGGCGGTGTTCGAGATGACGGGGACGGGGCTGAGAGAAGTCAGCAACCCCTCCGAACTGCTCATCCCGATGCATGAGCAGGGGCTGAGCGGCACGGCCATCGCCGCAACGCTTGACGGCACCAGGCCACTTCTGTTTGAGGTCCAAGCCCTTGTGAGCTCTGCCGTCTACGGCACTGCGCAGCGCTCCGCCACCGGCTTCGACACGAGGCGTCTCAACATGCTGCTCGCGGTGCTTGAGAAGAGGGCGGGGTTCCGCCTGAGCGCCAAGGATGTTTTCCTCAACATGGCAGGAGGGCTGAGGGTCAGCGACCCGGCCTGCGACCTCGCCGTGATCGCCGCCGTGCTCTCATCCAACTTCGATTTCGCCGTCCCGTCAGACGTGTGCTTCGCCGGCGAGGTCGGCCTGAGCGGAGAGATCCGCCCGGTGTCGCAATGCGACAGGCGGGTCGCCGAAGCGGCAAGACTCGGTTTCAGCAAGGTTTTCCTCTCCTCCTACTCAAGCGTGGAGAACGCCCCGTCGAGCATAAAGATCATCAAGGTGGCCGACGTGCCGGCGCTGGTAAAAGCCCTGTTCAAGCAATAATATGGAACTTTTCTACTCCAAGGACATCTCCTGCGGCACCGTCCGCCTGGACCGCGACGAGTCCGCACATTGCGTCCGGGTGCTGCGGCACCGCAGCGGAGACGCGATTTCGGTAATTGACGGGGAAGGCAGCCTCTACCGCTGCCGGCTGACCGCAGCTGACGCCAACGCCGCCGAAGCCGAGATAATCGAGACCGTCCCGGAATTCGGGGCCCTGCCATACGAACTTACGATGGCTGTCTGCCCCACCAAAAACATAGACAGGTACGAGTGGTTCGTGGAGAAAGCCACGGAGATAGGGGTCGCCGCCGTGGCCCCGGTCCTCGGAGACCACTCGGAGCGCAAGACAATCAAGCCGGAACGCCTCGAGAGGATCGCCCTGTCTGCGGCCAAGCAGTCTCTCAAAGGCCGGGTCCCCAGAATTCTGCCGCTGCAGACTATCAGGGACATCATAGGCTCCGTGCCCGACGGGGCACTGAAGATGATCGCGTACTGCGACGAGACTCTTGAGAGGGATAAACGCCTGTCTGTCAGAGACGCCCTGCGCTCCAGGCGCGAAGGATGCCGCGAAGTCCATGTCCTGATAGGTCCGGAAGGGGACTTCTCCCCGGAAGAGGTGGCGCTGGCGCTAAATAACGGCTGGGTTCCCGTGCATCTGGGAGACAGCCGCCTCAGGACGGAGACCGCCGCCCTCACTGCCACCGCTGCCGTATATCTGGAGTTTCTTTAGATTGTGCCTCCGCCCGTCCCGGAAGACCCGCCACCGCCTCCCGCTTTGGTTGCCAATTTTGTTCGGGAAACCCACTCTCCGCCGTACCGGCCCATCGACTTGAACCGTTTGGTACGGCACCCCCCCTATCTGCGGTACCGAAGCCCTTGATTCGCCCCTTTCGTACAGGAAACCACCGCTCTGCCGTACGATTTCCATTGTAGCGTTCATTTTCACCGCCAAAACCCGGCTTTGGTCGGAGAAAGCGTCACCCTCAACTTCGGATCGTAAATTTAACATCTTTGTACAATTAACGAGTTCAGTCTGCTCCGCGGCCCTGCGCCTGATGGAAACCGTCAGCCCCGGATTATCTCCACTTCGCCGCCGAGGCCCAGCTTGATGATCTGCGAGGCTTTGCCGGCGGACGCCCTGTCGTAGCACTTGGGCACCACATAATCGACGGCCGAGCGAATCTCCTCCGAAATCTCCGCGAATGACGCCGGAGACGGCTCTCCGGAGATGTTAGCCGAAGTGCTCACAAGCGGACGGCGCAGACGGCGCACCAGCTCCCGGCAGAATGCGGCCCCGCTGTTCTCCGCAGTCTGGCCTTCCTCCACATACGGGATCCGGATGCCCACGGAGCCGTCCTCCGCCACAGTGTTCGGAGCCAGATACTGGCCTTCCGGATAGATGATGGTCATCGGGGCGTCGTTGACCTCCACGAGGTCAATGGCAATAGAAGGAATCTCCTTGACATATTTCGCGACCATGTCCAGGTCTGAAGCGAGAAGCACAAGAGACTTCGCGCCGGAACGCCTCTTTATCTTGAAGACCTTCTCGACGGCCTCCTCGTTGCATGCATCACAGCCTATGCCCCAGATGGTATCGGTCGGGTAGAGTATGACTCCGCCCTTCCGGAGGACCTCAACGGCCTCGTTAATAACGGTTTTCGTATCCATTACAGAAGTCTGTCTTTTTCGAAGAGTATGCCTTTCCTCCTCCATCCCAATACCATGAGATAACCGAAGAGCATGCCGCCCAGGTGGGCGAAATGGGCCACGCCGGCAACTGTGCCGGTGACTCCGGTGAGAAGCTCGATGGCGGCGAACACCACCACCATCCACTTGGCGCTGAGCGTGACAGGAGGGAAGAGCAGCGTCATCCTGGACTCAGGGAAAAGCATTGCATATCCGATGAGCACACCATATATGGCGCCTGACGCCCCGACTGTCGGGGTCAATTTGATTTCGGCGATATGCTGTATGGCGGCAGGGCTGCCCGCGGCGGCAGCTGACAGGAAAGACTGCATCTGGAGGTATTCGACCCCGAGATGAAGGGCCACAGCCCCGAGCCCGCAGACGAAGTAGAAGAATATGAACTTCTTCTGCCCCAATATGTTCTCCACTACGCTGCCGAAGATGAGCAGGGTGTACATGTTGAAGAAGATGTGCCAGAATCCCCCGTGCATGAACATGTGGGAAATGATCTGCCATCCATGGAAATACCGCGACGTCGGGTAGAACAATGCGAATGTCTCGATCATGTACTCCTTGTTGACCATACAGGCCAGGAAGACAAGGCAGTTGATGATTATAAGGTTCTTTGTAACAGTAGGCACATTGGACATGAACCCTCCGCGTCCGCTGCTGTTTCCGTAGTAAAAAGCCATCTTTTAAAAAAGTTTATCGATGTCCCCGATCTTGACGATATTCACTATGCGGCGTCCGTTCGAGGTCAATTCCGCGTTCTCACTTGCAAAAAGCGTGTCAATCAGGCTCTGAGCCTCCAGCACCGAGTCAAGCGGTGCGGAGTTGGAAGCTCCTGAGGTCGCAAGTCGCTCTGCAGTACGCTGTCGCGCCATCTCAGGGAGAGCCGTGCCATCCTCTGACAAAATGCCCATGAGGTCTGTGACAGTCTGCTGGACCTTCCCGGCCTCACAGCTGTAGCCCTCCGGGACGCCGCCCACGACCACGCTGTCCGAGCCGAAAGGGGTGATGTCAAACCCGAGCGCGGCCAGTGTCTCCGCGTGCCCCGCGAAAAGCTGCTGCTGCGCGGCTCCGACCTGCACCTCCACCGGGAAGAGGGCCGTCTGGGTGACATGGGAGCCGCTGCCGTTCAAGGCCTTGAGCGCCCTGTCGTAGAATATCCTCTCCCTCGCCCTCGACACATTCACCACCATCACACCGGAAGACACCGGGGTGAGTATATATTTCCCCTGGATGATAAGCACACGCGATGCGGGCGCCGTACGGGCCTCGAAAAGCTGGCCGTAATCTTCGCGCCTGTCCACATAAGAGCCGTATCCGCCTCCGAAAGAAGGCGTCGTACCCGCGGGATGGTCCTCGAAACTGCCGTCAGGCACCGGGCTGAACGGGTCGAATGTGGGATCGATCTGGGTTTGGGGAGGTGCCACCTCCCTGTACTGCTCAAAGCTGCGCCCGAGCTGCGGGAGCTCTATCGCGCCTTCGGTGTCGAAGTTGATGCCGGCCCCGAAACTGTTGCGTCCGAGGGTCTCCTTGACACAGGCGTAAATCACCTGGAAAATCAACGAGTCATCCTCAAACTTCACCTCAGTCTTGGTCGGATGGATGTTGACATCTATGCCATGCGGGTCCACCTCAAGGAAAATGAAGTAGGATGGTGTCACCCCCTCCGGAATCATGTCCTCGTAGGCTTTCATCACCGCCTTGTGGAGATATGCGCTGCGGAAATAACGGCCGTTGACGAAGAAGAACTGGTTGCCCAGAGTCTTCCTGGCACTGTCCGGCCGACCCACGAATCCGCTTAGTTTGAGGATGGATGTCTGGGCGCTGATATCCAGAACATCCCCGACCACATTGCTGCCAAGAAGATCAAGAATCCTGAATTTCAGAGATTTGGCCTCCTTGAGCACAAATATGTCCCTGCCGTTGGATTTGAGAGAGAAACTCTTCTCGGGCCTGGTGATCGCGACGCGGGTGAATTCTTCTATGATATGCTTGAGCTCGACGCTGTCCGACTTCAGGAACTTGCGGCGCGCCGGTGTGTTGTAGAAAAGGTTGCGGACGGCGAAGTTGGAGCCGACAGGAGCGGAGACCGAAGATGTGGACACCTCCCCGTTCTGCCCGACACGGACCTCAGTGGCCGTCTCATCGCCCTCCCGGCGTGTCCGGAGAGTCACCTCCGCCACGGCGGCTATGCTGGCAAGGGCTTCCCCGCGGAAGCCATAAGTCTCTATGTCATTGAGATCTTCGGCTGAGGCTATCTTGGAGGTGGCATGGCGCTCAAAGCAGAGCACCGCATCAGCGGGACTCATCCCGCAGCCGTTGTCGATGACCTGGATCAGTGTCCGGCCCGCATCGGTCACGACGACCGACACCTGTCCGGCACCGGCGTCCACAGCGTTTTCCATCAGTTCCTTGACGACGGAAGACGGACGCTGCACAACTTCTCCGGCGGCGATCATGTTGGCGATCTGCGCCGGGAGGACCTTGAGCCTGCCCATTACAGAAGCGAGTAGAACTTGGCGATGAAGAAGAGCACCGCGCAAATCAGAATCATCGTGACGATGCCGATGATGGTCTGCGTACGCTTCATATGGGCGCGCGTGCGCTGGTAGTGTCCGTCGCGCAGCGAACCTTTTATGTATGAGCCCGGTACATAGGCGCCTTCTTTCTTATCCTTGTCGAGCGTCCCGTCCACCGCCCCGAATTTGCGCTTGCGCTCCTCTTCTTCGCGGTTGTAGTAGATCGGGCGATAGTTGAAGACCCTATGCTCGTTTTCACCGAAAAAATTGAATAATCCCATAATCCACAAAATTAAGAAATTGTTTCGGATTTCTCCGAAACAGTTCCTATTTTTGCCTATATGGATATAAGAATTGGACAAGGGTACGATGTGCATGCGCTCGCGTCAGGCCTGCCGATGCGCCTGGGCGGGGTCGAGGTAAGGTCAGACTTCGGTTTCGTGGCCCACTCTGACGGAGACGCGGCGATCCACGCGTTGTGCGACGCCATACTCGGGGCGCTGGCACTGGGAGATATCGGAAAGCACTTCCCGGACTCGTCCGCCGAGTTCGCCGGGATAGACAGCCGCCTCCTGCTTGAACGCGTGGTGGAGCTGGTCGGCAAGGACGGATGGACAGTAGGCAACGCCGACATCACCATAGCCCTCCAAGCACCCAAACTGGCTCCATACATCCCCCAGATGCGGGACGAACTGGCCAGGATAATGGGGGTGAAGCCCTCCGATGTCAGCGTCAAGGCCACAACGACAGAACGCCTCGGCTTTGTGGGCCGAGGCGAAGGCTGTGAAGTGTGGGCAGTCGTGCTCCTGAAACGTTAGCAGACGCCTAGAAATATATTCCGAATGAGCAGGTGAGCCAGTTCTCCCTGTTTATGGCAAGGCCTTCAGGCACCTTCCACTGGGAGCTGGACAGGCGATACGAAAGGCTCATCGTGAAACGTGAGAAATCCACTCCTATCGCCGGAGAGAAGTACACCCCGACCTTTTCGGTGTCCCATGCGTCGAACTCCAGACCGGTGCGCAGCCTGACATAAGGGCTCACCGTGGCGTATTTGAGATTGTATTTGCCTTCCGCAAATATCATGGCCCGGTCGAAATTCCTGTAGCGAAGCTCGGTAGAGAGTGCGAGACCTCCGCCAAGATATATCCCGTTGCCGTAGCAATATCCGTGAGAGGTGACAAGCGCAATCCCGGACATGTTGTCCGGCGCCTTGTTGACAAGAATCATGTTCTCTAATTCGAGGCTACCCTTGTATCCCCTCTCGTAGGCCTCGTTGGCCTGGGCGCCGGCCACAACACAAACTGCTGCCAGACAGGCGGTCAAAATAAATTTCTTCATTACGAACATATAAGTAATCGTCAAAAACTTACTAAATCAAAAAGGGCGGCCGGAAAACCCGGTCGTCCCATAAAAACATTCTAAAATATTAGTCGTTCAGAGAGAAGCGCTTGAATGAGAGAACCTTGATGTCCTTGTCGGCAGCTGCGAGAGCGTCCTTCACGGAAATCTTGTCATCACTCATCTGATACTCCTGCTCAAGAAGGGTCTGCTCCTTGAGGAACTTCTGCACACGGCCCTTGGCGATGTTCTCGATCATCTGCTCAGGGAGGTTGGCAGCTTTCTGCTCGCCCACTGTCTTGATAATCTCGCGGGCCTTGGCAGCCTGCTCAGGAGTAAGCCAGCCCTTGGAGGTATTGGACTCGATATGCTCCTCGCTGTCCACATGGGCAGGATTGATACCGGCCTTCTTGAGGGCGGCCTCTATAGCCTTCTGAACCTGCTCCTCCTTGGTCTTCTGGACAGCCACCTGATACTCGTTGTCGAGCACCTCTTTAGGGCAGTCCTCAGCTGAGATGGCTACAGGGTTCATGGAAGCGACCTGCATGACCACACCCTTGGCGAGTTCCTCCGGAAGCGGCTTGTTGAATCCTACAAGAGCACCAAGCTTGCCGTTGATCTTGTGGATATACTGAGCCACGAAAGGAGCCTCTACGAGGGCATAGTAAGCGAGGACGTGCTTCTCGCCGGTCTTGCCGGTCTGAGCCTCAACGGCCTCCTGAACAGTGTAACCGTCAGCCATCTTGCAGGCTTTGAGAGCCTCAAGGTCGGCAGGGCACTGTGCGATGGCCACGTCAGCGATAGCCTCAGCGAGATTCTGGAAATCCGAATTGCGGCTCACGAAGTCAGTCTCGCAGCCAAGGCATACAAGGATGCCCTTGTCCCCGGACACGCGCGCCTTTACCGCACCCTCGGAAGTCTCGCGGTCAGCCCTCTTGGCGGCCACAAGCTTTCCCTTCTCACGGATGATGTCGATGGCCTTGTTGAAGTCGCCTGCGGCTTCTTCAAGAGCCTTCTTGCAGTCCATCATTCCCGCAGAAGTCATTTTACGTAATTTCATTACGTCTGCTGCTGTAATTGCCATAGTCGTATCTTATTCTATAAATGGAACTTACTCGGACTTAGCCTCAACCTCGGCCTCTTCAGCCTTAGGGGCGCCCTTGCGGGCGCGAAGCCTGCGGGCTGCTGCCGGCTTCTCGTCGCCGACTTCCTCAGAGGCTTCCTTGTCCTTCTCAAGCTTGCGCTCGGCAAGACCTTCTTCGATGGCTTTGCAAAGCACGCTCACGATGTAGTCGATGGAGTTTACGGCATCGTCATTTGCCGGTATCACATAATCAATAGGGGTAGGATCGCAACAAGTATCAACCATTGCGAATACCGGAATATTGAGACGATTCGCCTCCTTGACTGCATTGGCCTCCTTCTGCACGTCAACCACAAAGAGAGCTGACGGGAGGCGGCTCATATCACGGATTGAGCCGAGGTTCTTCTCAAGCTTGGCCCTCTGGCGGTCAACCTGGAGACGCTCCCTCTTCGCGAGCTTGTCGAAAGTGCCGTCCTCTTTCATCTTGTCGATGACGGACATCTTCTTGATGGCTTTGCGGATAGTCGGGAAGTTGGTGAGCATACCGCCCGCCCAACGCTCGGTGATTGAAGGCATGTTCACTTCGGTAGCCTTCTCCTTGACAATATCCTTTGCCTGTTTCTTGGTGGCTACGAAAAGAATCTTGCGGCCTGACTTGGCAAGCTGCTTCATCTCCTCGGCCGCCTCGTCTATCTTGCCGACGGTCTTGTGCAGGTCGATGATGTGGATGCCGTTCTTCTGGTCGAAGATGTACGGAGCCATCTTAGGGTTCCACTTCCTGGCCAAGTGGCCGAAGTGTACGCCTGCATCAAGCAATTCCTGGAAATTTGTTCTTGACATTTGTTTGTTTCTGTTTTTGTAAACTGTCCCCTTCCGGGGTCTCTTTTCTTCAAGGCGGAGTAACGGTCTGACCGGTCTCCGGCCTTTTCCGCAGCACGGCAACCCTCCTCAGGGAGCGGTTTGGAACCGGGCTGTGCCGTAATCAGCAATAAAAACTAACGCTTACTGAACTGGAAGCGGCGGCGTGCACCTGGCTGGCCCGGCTTCTTACGCTCAACCTCGCGTGCATCGCGGGTGAGGAAGCCTGCTGCCTTGAGCGCCGAACGATATGCTTCTCTGTCGAGCTCACTGAGGGCGCGGGAGATACCGAGACGCACAGCCTCCGCCTGTCCCTTGATGCCGCCGCCCACGAGGGTGACCTTGACATCGAACTGGCCGAGAGTGCCGGTAACTTCGAACGGCTGTTTCACGATATACTGAAGTGACTCAAGAGGGAAATAGGTCTCGAGTGCACGGTCGTTGATCGTGATGTTGCCTTTGCCGGGAGTGAGATAAACGCGAGCTACAGCTGCTTTACGTCTTCCAAGGGCGTGTGTCTGTTCCATTTGCTCTGTTTAAATTTCGTCCAACTTAATTTCTTTCGGGGTCTGCGCCTGATGCGGATGCTCCGGACCTGCATAAACATACAGGTTGTTGAGGAGGTCTGCACCAAGACGGGTCTTAGGGAGCATGCCCTTCACTGCTCTCCTGACAAGTTCTGCAGGTCGAGTCGCGAGGATCTCCTTAGGAGTCGTGAAACGCTGTCCTCCCGGGTATCCGGTGTAACGAACGTAAACACGGTCGGTCATCTTCTTGCCACCGAGAGCGACCTTCTCCGCATTGACTACGATGACATTGTCACCGCAATCCACGTGAGGAGTGTAGCCCGGCTTGGTCTTGCCGCGAAGGACAAGCGCCACACGGGACGCAAGACGACCAAGCGCGAGATCTGTCGCGTCAATGACAACCCACTTCTTGTCCACAGTCGCTGCATTGAGCGATACTGTCTTGTAGCTTTGTGTGTCCACTGTCTTGATCTTAAAATAGTTAATAAAAAATTGCGATCCCTACACAAAATAGGGGTCGCAAAGATACGTAAATATTTTGTCAAATCAAAAACTTCCCTGTCCTCAAGCCATAAAGTTGGCCTGTATGAAGGCATTGATGGCCACGGACACGAAGAGCAGGCAGATCAGGGTCACGAAGATGACGCCGATCACCTTGACGCGCTTGAACCAGACGCTTCCGTCCCAGCCCACAGTCTGGAACATGCTCCAGAAGCCATGAGAAAGGTGGAACCATATAGCCGCGAACCAGCAGATGTATATGGCAAGCACCCACCATCTGCCGAACACCGTGGTCAGGAGAAGATAAGGGTTGTTCTCGTAGTTGCCGATGCCGAACATCTCCGGAAGCTGCATCTTCGCCCAGAAATGGAAGAGGTGGAAGAAGAGGACGCCGAGAATCACGATGCCAAGCACGAACATGTTGCGTGCAGACCATGAGTCCGTGGCAGCCTTGGAGGCAACCTCATAACGCTTGTAGCCGCCGCGTGCGCAGATGTTCTGGGCCGTAAGCCAGCAGCCGTACACGATGTGCACGAGGAAGCCGAGCGCCAGGATCGGAACCATGATGGAGATCACAGGGGTGGACATGAAGTCGCAGCCGAGCTTGAAGAGACCGTCGCCTGCGCTGAAAAGACTCTCATCCGGCGCAGCCACTCCGAATTTGCCCGTGAACGAGTCAATCACGGAGAAGAAGTTGATGGTGCCGTGCAGAAGCAGGAACAGGATAAGGAAAGCTCCGCTCACCGCCTGGATGAATTTCTTGCCGATCGAAGAATTGAATATGAACATTGTTACAATATTTAATCGTTTTACGGGTCTGCAAATATAGTTCTAATCTTGCAAGTTTCATAATTTTCAAATACATTTGTTATTCAAACGTTCGGATATGAGAGTATTGCTGAAACTTAGCGGCGAAAGCCTCGGAGGCCCTTCAGGCAAGGGCATTGATTCTGAAAGCCTGGTGAGATACGCGAAAGAGGTGGCCGCGGCGGTGAAGGCCGGGCACCAGGTCGCGATAGTCAACGGCGGAGGCAACATTTTCCGCGGGCTGCAGGGCCTGGGTGCCGGATTCGACAGGATCACGGGAGACCGCATGGGGATGCTTGCCACTGTGATCAACTCCCTCGCACTTGCGTGCGCGCTCAGATCCGAAGGCCTCAAGGCGGAAGTCTTCACGGCCACCCCGATGACCCCGATTGCCCATTATTATAGGAAAGAGGATGTCGTGACCCTGCTTGAGGAGGGGGGCGTGGCCCTCATCTCGGGAGGCACCGGCAACCCGTTCTTCACCACCGACTCCGGAGCCGCGCTCCGAGCCCTTGAAATCGGGGCGGAAGCCCTGCTCAAAGGCACGCGGGTGGACGGAGTGTATACCGCCGACCCGGAGAAGCATCCGGACGCCGTCAAGTACGAGGAGCTCACGTTCACCAAAGCCCTCGCGGACCATCTGAAGGTGATGGACGCCACCGCGTTCGCGCTATGCGAGCAGGGTCCCGTACCTATTATAGTGTTCAACGTGGAGGAGGACGGCAACCTGGCCCGAGTGCTCAACGGCGAGAAAATCGGCACGACAGTACACGCATAAACACATCAGACAATGTTGACAGATAAAGCTATCGAAATCATCAACCAGACCGAGTCCAAGATGGACGAGGCTGTGCGCTTCCTCGAAGAGGACCTCAAGTCATACAGGGTAGGCAAAGCCAACCCGCTGGTATTCAACAATGTGACAGTGGATTACTACGGCACGCCGACCCCTGTGCCTCAGGTGGCCTCAGTCACGGCCCCGGACGCCAAGACCCTGGCGATCCAGCCTTGGGAGAAAAACATGATTCCGAAGATCGAGAAAGCCATCATCGACGCCAACCTCGGATTCACTCCGCAGAACAACGGCGAAGTCATCCGCTGCACCGTGCCGGCCCTGACGGAAGAGCGCCGCAAAGAACTCATCAAGAAAGCCAAGGGCACCGGTGAGAACGCCAAAATCGTGGTACGCAACGCGCGCAGGGACGGGATGGAACTGCTGAAGAAGGCTCAGAAGAACGACGGCCTCCCTGAAGACACCCAGAAAGAGGCGGAGACGGAAATCCAGAAGATCACCGACAAGAAGGTAAAAGCCGTGGACGAGCTCGTAGCCGCCAAGGAAAAAGACATTATGACCGTATAGCCTTCAGGCCCACGATCATCTCACAGAACATGTTCCTCTCCCCCTCGGAGAGGAATTTTGCTTCTATCGGGGCCACCAGCAGCCTCTGGCGGATCTCAGGAGGCATCCCGCCGAAATCCAGCAGCCGCTGCACATCCTTCTCCGTGGTGATGATGGCGGCGGTAGGGTTCTTGCGGAGAGCGGACTTGACGGCATTGATATCCGACCAGCTGTATTTATGGTGGTCAGGGAAACTGAAACGTTTCACGATCTTGTAGAAGTCGCTGAGGTAATTGCGCAGCGGGGCGTCCTTGGCTATGCCGCTGACCAATATGGCCTTCTTGGCATATACATAGCGAGGCTCCGTCTCCGGATAGACCCCGTGGATCTGGGCGTAGCTGATGCTGGAGAACAGCACCGTCTGCACTCCCCCGTCCTCGCGGACGGCGCGGCAGGAAGCGGCATCATAAGAACTGAAGCCCTGCGACAGGACAAACGCGGCCCTGGCGTTGTCGTCAAGATCCGGAGGACATTTGGTGACGATGAGCACATCGGCGTCGAAGAGCCTCTCCTTAAGGTCGCGCAGACGGCCCAGCGGAAGCAGGCTGTCATGTGACACCGGACGGTTCCAGTCCACAAGCACCACACTCAGCGCCGGGCGGAGTTTGCGATACTGGAAAGCATCATCGAGCACTATGTAGTCCGCCGCCGGGAAATCCTTGTCCCAGCACTTGGAATAACGCTTGGCACTGAGTTTCGACGGCTCGCACAAGAGCGTGCAGCCCTCCACCCTGTTCTTGTCCACCGCCACGGTGACCTTGGGGAATTTCTTCTTTATCTGTACGGGTTCGTCCCCGAACAGCGCCGCGCTCCCGTCCTCCACAACTTGCTGGAAGCCCTTGCTCTCGCGCATATAGCCTCTTGAGAGCACCGCTATGTTCCTGTCCTTCCACTCCGGGCTATCCAGAAGCATCCTCAGTATCATCTCCACATGAGGAGTCTTCCCGGTGCCGCCGGCTGTCACGTTGCCCACGCACACGGAGGGCACTTCCGGGGTGAAGAGTTTGCCGGAGCGTTTTCTGTAGAAGCTGTCCCGCAGCTTCAGGCTAAGATAATAGGGGAATAAAAGTATCCTGTCAATCGTCATATCGAGTGCAAATATAATCCAAAATGGAGTAAAGTTCGGCTTTGTCGAGGGTCGTCACCATTTTCATGCGCGTCTCCTTGAAGTCGGGGAGCCCCTTGAAGTAGCAGGACAGGTGCCGGCGCATCTCATATATGCCCCGCGGCTCTCCCTTCTGCTCCAGGGACAATGCCAGGTGACGCTTCGCCAGTTCGACTTTCTCCCGGACCGACGGCTCCGGCATCTTCTCGCCGTGCTCAAGATAGTATTTGATTTCCCTGAATATCCACGGGTGGCCGAAGGTCGCGCGCCCTATCATGATCCCGTCCACGCCGTAACGCTCGAATGCCGCCGCGGCGGAGGGACCGTCTGTAATGTCCCCGTTGCCTATGACGGGGATGTGCATCCTGGGATTGCGCTTGATTTCCCCGATAAGAGTCCAGTCGGCCGAGCCCCTGTACATCTGGCAGCGGGTGCGCCCGTGCACTGTAAGAGCCTTGATCCCGACATCCTGCAGGCGCTCGGCAAGTTCCACGATTATCTTGGAACTGTCGTCCCAGCCGAGCCGGGTCTTGACCGTGACCGGCTTGTCCACAGCCTCCACCACGGCTTTGGTGATGGCGACCATCTTGTCTGGGTAGCGCATCATGCCGGATCCTGCCCCCCGGCCGGCGATCTTGGTCACCGGGCAACCGAAGTTGATGTCTATCACATCGGCCCCGTGGCCCCCTACCAGCTCTGCGGCCCTGTCGGCCATCTTGGCGGCGTCCACCATGGACTCCGGGATGTGACCATAGATCTGTATCCCCACAGGGGCCTCAGAATCAAAGGTGTGGAGTTTGGCCAGGGCCTTGGACGCGTCACGGATGAGCCCGTCCGAAGGGATGAACTCGGTATAGACCATGTCCGCCCCCTGCTCTCTGCAGAGCAGGCGGAAAGATGCGTCTGTGATGTCCTCCATCGGAGCCAGGAGCAGCGGTTTCTCCCCGAGATCGATATTCCCTATCTTCATAATATGCAAAATTAGTATATTTGTTCGTAAGTAAGCGGCAAAAAATAAGTTGCCGCTTACTAAATATCTCGAAAAAACGATGAACATCTTTACTTCCAGAATCGGGGCGCTGCGGGAAATGATGCGCTCCAAAGGGTGGGACGCCGTGGTCATCACCGGCTCTGACCCGCACAGCAGCGAGTACCCCGCAGAGAGATGGAAACAGGTCGAATGGCTGTGCGGCTTCACTGGCGAGGCCGGCGACGTCGTCATCACGGCGGACCACGCCGGGCTCTGGACAGACAGCCGCTATTTTATCCAGGCTGTCCGCCAGCTCGAAGGCAGCGGCGTGGAACTGCACAAGACCAGGGTTCCGGAAGAGGTCCCGATACCGCAGTGGATAGCCGGCCAGTTCGGGGAGGACTGCATCGTGGCGGTGGACGGGTTCTGCGTGAGTGCCGACTTCGCCTCCGGACTCCCCGGGACGGTAGTCAGCGTGCCGGACATGCTGAACAGGTTCTGGACAGACAGGCCGCCTGTCCCCCAGACACCGATATTCACGGTGCATGCGGGTGAGAGCCGGCAATCCAAGATAGGGCGCGTGCGGGAATTCCTGCGGGAGAGGCGCAGTGACGGAATCCTCCTCTCCACGCTCGACGACATAGCCTGGACGCTGAATGTGAGAGCCTCGGACATAGAATACAACCCTCTGGTAATCAGCTATCTGCTTATCACGGCAGACAGGACGCTCTGGTATGTGCTCAAAGGGGAGATAGAGGACGAACTGACACGGGCGACCATCAGCATCCTTGAGTCAGAGGGCATTGAAGTGCTGCCATACACGGACATCGACTATGTGGGAGAGGAAGTGCAGGGGCGGCTCTTCATAGACAAGGGGAACCTGAACTTCGACATCTTCTCAGCCCTCCAGGCCCGGGGCAACATACTCGTGGAGGGCACGAGTCCGACAGGGCTGTGGAAGGCGGTCAAGAACCGTGTCGAAATCGAGAACCTCAAGGAAGCCCATATCAAGGATGGCCTGGCGATGGAGAGGTTCCTCTACTGGCTGGAGAAGTCGGTCGGAGCGGGACGGGAGATCGACGAACGCGAGGCCTCCATAAAGCTCGGTAGCCTCAGGGCGGAAATCGAAGAGTATCGGGGGGACAGTTTCGAGACAATCTCCGCCTACGGGCCCGGCGCCGCGCTCCCGCACTACATCACCCCTAAAGAAGACGCCCCTGTGCTGAAGGACTGTGGCTTGTATCTGTGCGACTCCGGCGGCCAGTACACCCTCGGCACCACGGACATCACACGCACCGTGCCGCTCGGGAAGTGCAGCCCGTTGGAAAGGGAAGACTACACGCTCGTGCTAAAAGGGCATATCGCCCTCGCCATGGCAGTGTTCCCGGAAGGCACCCCGGGGTGCAGGATAGACGCACTGGCAAGAGAGCCTCTCTGGAGAAGCAAACGCAATTTCGGGCATGGCACCGGACACGGGGTGGGATTCTTCCTCGGTGTCCATGAGGGCCCGCAGGACATAAGGCAGAATCTCAACCCGGTGGCGCTTGAGCCCGGGATGGTGGTGTCGGATGAGCCGGGAATCTACCGCGAGGGGCTGCACGGAGTGCGCCATGAGAACCTGCTGCTCTGCGTAGCGGACGGCAGCAACGACTTCGGCAGGTGGCTGAAGTTCGAGCCTCTGACGCTCTGCCACTTCGACACATCCGCCGTGGACGCCTCCCTGCTGAATGACGACGAGCTGGAATGGCTGAACTCCTACAACGAACTAGTGTTCAAGACCCTCGGCCCGCAACTCCCGCAAGAGGTGTCCGGATGGCTGCGCGAGAAGACCCTCCCTCTCTGACCCGCTCCGAGGCCTCTCCTTGCTCCGGAGAGCTTGACCATGCCTCTGCGGTCCGCCGAGTCTATGGTTGTCTTCTCCCTGCTATGTGGCGGTCGAGTTAGACATCCAATATCTGTAGCAGACAGAAGCAGACCGTTTTCGTGGAAGTGCAAAAAGTCTGTGCGGGAGTCCGCACAGACTTGATGTTTAGAGGTGAGGGCGGCGCAGCGCCCGTGGGGAGCCGTGGCTCGTGCCAGGTGAGAGCAGAGCTGCGCTAACGTCCGCAAAGGGGTTAATCCACTTTCCTGATGTCGTGGCTGGAAGTGGTCTCGTCCGCGATGTAGCCGACAGCATCGTATCCGTCGACGGTTGGATCGCTCTCGTAGTGGCAGTCTACAGTCTTGCCTTCTTTTGTGTCGTATCCGATGAACGCGCCCACATAGACTCCGTCAGCTTTAGCAGGGGCATCTATCGTTCCGCAGAATCCGCAGCCGGTGACCGTGGTCGAAGAGAAAATCTCTCCGATGAAGCCGCCGAGTTTGCAGTTGCTGCTCAATGTTGTCTTGGCCTTGCCGTAAACGATGCAGTCTTTAATGGTGATCTTGTCCTCTGTATAGCCTGCAAAGCCGCCGCATCTCCAATCACTTGCCGTCACATCTACATAAGGGTGGCAGGAGTATACCTCGCAATTGCAGAACAGGACACCTGCAATTCCGCCGACACACCATGTGCCTGATGCGGAGCCTGATGCAGAGCAGGCCACGAGTTTGCTTTCGAAAGCATTGCCGACCAGTCCACCGGTCCTTCCGTTGCTGCCAGATACTGAAACTTGGGTATTGCAATATTCAATGTCTCCGTAGTTGGCATCTCCGATCAATCCTCCGCAGTTTTGCGTGCCGGAAACAGTGCCGGAGACAGCGCAGTGTTCGATTTTGTTAGCTGAAGATGACCCCGGCATATATCCGACAAGAATTCCTGCATCAATGGTGCCTTTGACATCGGCATTGATAATCTTGATGTTCTTCATGGTGCATCCTGAAGCGGCTCCGAAAAAGCCCGCAGTTCTGTTCGGCGTGCCGGTGGCATCGACGTTGAGATTGACAATCGAATAGCCGTTGCCATTGAACGTGCCGCCGAATGATTGCCCCATGCTGGTGCCATCCGCTTGGATGTCATGATAGCCTATAGGAGTCCAAGCGCGGTTTTTGAGGTCGATGTTGGCGCCAAGTCCGTAATGGGCTGACTTGTAAGCCGAAGAAGAGCCTGCGCCGCTGTTTACCTGCTCTGCGAGGAAAGCGAGCTGGGCACCGGTGGAGATGATGTACGGGTCTGTTTCTGTGCCGGAGCCGGAGGCGAATCCGGTGGCGACAGTGCCGTCCCAGACATCACCGTCGAAGACGGCCTCGTACTCGTCGTTACCGCCGCCGAGGTCTACGCTGGTCCAGTCCTTGACGGTGACCCCGTCCACCGCGATCTTGTCCTTGCCGACCGTGAGATTGTAGACGTATGCCTTGCCGGCCTCGAAAACCGGAATCCCGGTGACATTCAGAGATGTGACCTCACTTCCGACCTTGACGTCCAGCTTGACAAAGTCTTCGGCCGCAGCAGGACTGTCGTTTATCTCCATTATTGCAGAGTAGCTGTAGCCAAGCTTTCCAGCCGTGCCTTTCGGCTTATGGACTCCCTGGGCATCACGGATATACGGCGTGACTTCCACTATATTGTCGCTGCCGTCCTTGAAGTATGCCTTGAAATCGGTGATTCCCGCTTCATCGGCGCTGAACTGGTCGTTGTACTTGGCAATCTTGAACGTGACGAGAGCATTGCAGCGTCGCATCTGCAGCGACAGCACATGGCTTCCGTCGTCCGTCGCTATGAAGTCGTCGACATTGTTCGGAACGATTTCCATCTTGTCGGAGGCGCTCAGCCCGGCCTCGTCCGACTGGTCCGTGCAGAAACGATATCCGGCAGGGAACTCTGCCGAGAAGTAGTTCTCCCCGGACAGCCAGACGAGGCGGGTGTCCCCCGGCGTCCAGCTGCCGTCGGACTCCAGTCTGTAGACGGCACTCTGATTGGCAGAGATGTTCTGTATCTTGATTTTGTCTCCGGCGTTGAATTTCGCCTGCGCCTCTGCATCTCCGAGCGGGTTGCTCTTGGTGAGTACACCCACGCTGGCCTTAAGAATCACATCGGCAGGCTCATAGGAGCCGGCAATCTCCACCTTGTTGCAGGAAGCAAGCAGCGCGACAGGCGCGGCAAGCATGAGGAATGATTTCAGTATGTTCATGGTGTTGTCGTTTTATTCGGTTTCGAGTCCGGTCGCAGGCTGCTCGTCCCAGGCGGCAGCGCTTATGCTGCCGGCCTTGACACGGTCCTTGCCGACCTTTATGGTGATGTTGTAGGCTGTGTCTTCAGCAAAATCCAGTTCCTGCGGATTGGTCCATACATACGGGATTCCGTTTATGGTGAAAGAGACGGACATGCCGCCCGCGGCGATATGCTGCGGTATGACTATGCCTTCGTATGATGCCGTGCAGGAGGCGTCCTCGTCCGCTGCCGGACGCCAGGCGGTGTTGTATGGCTGAATCGCAGATGGGCTCGCGGCCGGATCTTCGGACATCGAGAGCGCTCCGGTCGATGACATGGACATGACTCCGCTGCGGTAGACTCCGGACATCTTCACGCCAACGACCGGGTTGGTCTGCGGAATGCCGTCGGCGTTGAGTTCGTTGCCGAGCTTGAAAGTGATGTTCAGTTTGCTCAAGAGATGCTTGAACTCAATCTGTACCTTCCCGTTGACGAGGTCCGTCTGAGGCACGAAGTCCGTGCATGACCAGGCGATGAGGTCGTCGCTTTTGTCATCCGCGCTCTGCTGGTCCTGTACCGTGAACGTCTTTCCGTTCAAATCGGAGTAGGCAACGGACTCGGAGAACGGCGCGATGGCAACCAGGTTCACAGGATCGGCAGCGTTGTGCCAGAGCATCGTGTGTGCCGGTTCCCATTCTCCGGAGGAATTCTTTCGGAACGGCCTGCTCAGATAGCTGTAGCCTGATGTGACCGTATTGTCCACGATGAGGTAGAACTCATTCAGATTGGCAGTCGTGCGATAGCCTTTCGTCAATGGACTGACTTCCGTGCTGACCCTGATCACCCTGTCTTCAGGGAAGCCGGAGACCCCGTCCTTGTTGCAGCCGGACATCGTCACGATGCCCAGGGCTGCGGTGATTAATAAGATGCTTTTATTCATTTCCCTAATTCTTTTGTTTAAATCCTGAGTAGTGTTCGTCCGGATTCGAGTGGGTGCCTACCATCCCCTTGGTAGGATTCTTTCCTTTCAACTTGTACCAGCAGTCGGTGAAAGTGAGCGTAGAATAGTCGGTCCCGCTTATCAGATATGAAGCATCGTCTTCAAAATTGAAGTTGATGTCGAACCCGCAGTTCCTGACTTCTCCGGTGACTCCACTATAAATTTCACCTGCAAATCCACTCCACGTGGAGTTGCCTGTGACAAGAAAGAAGACATCTGCATGGCAGTCCTTGATGAGGTAGTCACCGCCGCCAATTGTTCCGAACAGCCCGCCGAATTGGGACTGAGCGGAACGGAAAGTTCCTGAAATCTCGCAGCCCTCGATGATGTTCGAGCCGCTGATGCTGTTGGCGATGCCGCCGCCGTAGTAATTGCCGGAGTCCGGGAATACGATTCCCGAGACCTGGCAGTTCCGGATTTCTGATGACTCGATCAGTCCGCACAGTCCGCCGCCATAGCCGTCATAACCGGTGGCACTCTGGAAACTTATGCCGTGTGGGATACTGCAACTCTCCATCGTCGAGTTTTTCAGCAGTCCGACCATGCCGCCAGCTGTATTGCCTTCTCCGCATAACAATGAAGCACCATAGAGGATTTCGCACCCTTTGAAAGATGCGTATCTCGCGATTCCGCACAGGAATCCTGCGAAAGTGCTCTGGGACGAGAATGGCTTGGGACCTTCTAAAATAACATTCTCCACGCTCGCCATGTCAGACTCCCCACGGCCTTTGACAAAACCGAAAAGCCCGCTGCGCCTCTCTACCCCGTCCTTCAGTCGTAAGTCTGAGATAATGTTTCCGATGAAATGGCCTTCAAAAGGACAGGTCTCCTTCTCACCTATCGGGGTAAACTCACGGCCCATGGAGATAGGTTTGTCTACCTTGATGTATTTGCCGTGGAAACTGTTGCCGCCGTTGACCAGATCCGCAAAGTACCGCAGCTGGTCCTCCGTCTCGATGAGGTACGGCTCGCCGGCGGTGCCCAAGCCACCGGCAAAGCCGACCGGAGCAGGCTCCCCGCCGGAGAACTGGCCGGAGAACCAGTCACAAATACTAAGGTAATCGTCATCGATTTCGATGCGGTCCTTGCCGATGCGCAGCTTCATCTTGTATGCGCTCCCGGCAAGAAGACCACCGCTCACAAGCCCGGAGGCCGGGACGGTATACTCGAAGATGGCTCCGTTGGACATGGTCACGGCAAGCATCTTCGCTCCAGCCTGCTGCCCCGCGCCAGGGTAGAACACGGCCTCGTACTCGAGTGCGCCGCTGGCGTGCATGAGGATGTCTGCGGAACCTTCCGGACTGCTGACTTCACCGGTCACGGCGGAGAACTTGACTTCGGCCGAAGTGCCCTTCAGCTTCACTTCGCTCACCGTGATGTCCGGCGTCAGCTCCGTGCCCTTCGTCAGACTGAGCGTGAGCTTCACAAGCCTGTGGGAGAAGTCGATCTGGACTTTCTCGCCGACGAATGCGGGGTTGCTGCTGTTCGGGACGAAACTGCCGTTGGCCCATGAGACCAGGTCGGCTTCCATAGTGCCGCCCCTCTGGTCCTGCGGGATTGCGAAGCTGATGCTGCTGCGGTCGTCCTGTCCGGCGACATACGGCGCGTATGCATACAGCCCTGCGCCTGTGGTGGCATCCACCCAGAGCATCTGGGTCTCGGGCGACCAGTCGGCGCCGTTGTGGGTCCATCTGATGTTGGACATGGTGTAGCGGGCCGGAGCGGCGCTGCCGTAGTCTATGAAGAGTCCTAAGGACGAGCCCTCATAGGTGCTTCCGCCGTCTTTGGTGGCGGGGCTGTCCGTGCTGATTCTGACTGCGCCGTCTTCCGGGAATCCGGTCACAGGGGCAGCGTCCTTGCCGCATCCTGCCAGCAGGGAGATGGCGGCAACCAGCGTGATGGATGTTATTGTGTCTGTCAATCTATTCATGTCGGGTTAATTCGTTTCGATGTCTTTCTCTCCGCCGTCATCCCACGGAGTTGTGGTGATCTTGCCCACGATGACTCCATCCTTGCCGATGCTTATCGGCAGAGTGTGCCGTTTGCCGGTGTGGAACTCAAGGTTGCTTGCGGTGGATTCCCAGGTGTACGGCATTCCGCCCATCTCAAACGAGAGATTCAGCTTGACGAAGTTCTGCGGGATGATCATGCATTCGTAGACGGCTCTGCTTCTGTCGTTCCTGTCGGCCGCAGGCTGCCACTCCACCAGGAACGGAGAGGTCTCTCCGGTGGAACTTGCCACCGTTTCCACTATGTATCCGCCTCCGGCAGGGTCCTTCTTGTAGTTTCCTTTCAGCTTGGTGCCGCCAACCTTGAGATTCGTGACAGGATTTTCGGTCATTGGACCATCGAAGTTCAGGTCCGTCCCGAACATCACCTCGATTCTCAGCTTGCTGACAGCGTGCATGAAGTTGAGACGGAGTTCTCCAACGGAGTTGAAGCGGGTTGACCTCTGCTGGGAGTCGCTTCCCCAGTCAGTGTCACCGATGGAGCAGTACAGATAGTCGGACGCGCGGCTGTCGGCGGACTGCGTCGGCTCTATCTCGATTTCCATTATGGGGTCATCGCCTATGGCATGGCCACCTGTCGGGAGGGCTGGGGAGATGGCGAGCAGGGAGACGGCCTGCTTCTCGCCGACAGGCTTTTCCCACAGCATCTGTGTGGCGGACACCCACTTGCCGGACTCGTCCTTGGTGAAGCGGGTGTTGGTGTAGGAATACCTGGAGTTGCGCGGATTGTCGATGAGAAGGTCGAACGATTCCATCGTGGCCAGCGTGTATTCACCTTTGGTTTCTGCGACGACCGTCGGGCTGACTCTGATCTGATGCAGGTCCTCCGGAGTCCTGAGCCCGGAAGGGCTTTTGCTGCAGGAGACTGCGGCCAGCGCCACGGCTGCGACAGACAATGCCAATGTTCTTGACTTCATGATTCTTTTCTGATTGAGATTCGCTTAATCGAGCGCTTCGCCGCCCTCGATGGTCTCGCCTGATGTCCAGCCGTTGATCTGCACATCTCCGAGGTCAATCTGGTTGCGGCCCACGATGAGCTTGATGGTGGTTATCTTGCCGCTCTCGAACTTGAAGTCTTCGCGGTGGGTGTAGGTGTAGTTCCGGCCATTGATCTTGACGGTCACTGACTTGACACCGGTCTGAGGCACGATGACGGAAACGTATTTCTTGTTCTCCTCAATCTGAGGTAAGGCAAATTTGGCTTTGTCTGTCCCGGCAGTCACGGCCTTGTTGAGGCAGTCGATGGTAGCATCGGATGCCACGTTCGCGATGTAGACTTCCTCCACTGCAGGAATGCCGTCCTCGTATTCGTCCGCCCACTGGTTGCGGTAGGTGAGTTCGATGGAGACTTTTGCCATCATGTGGTCGAAGGTGAGCGGCACAGGGTTGCTCTGCGCAATTTTGCCTGAAAGTTCGTTGGCGATGAGGATGTCGCTTCCGGTCTGGTCTGCCACGTCAACCTTGTGGCTGAGCTTGGCGAAGTCCGCGACGCTCTGAGCATTGGCAGGGTAGATGCCGATGAAATAGTGGTTCTCGGTCAAGTTCTTCCAGAGCATCTGAGGTGCGGCAGTCCATTTGCCGTCCTTTCCGAGCGTGTTGATAGAGTTGTCTACCACTCTTGCATCGGCCGCCGGAACCGGGGCAGGAGCGCCTGTCCGGGCGTATATGCTGATCTTGTCCCCCTCAGAGAAACTTTGGCTTCCGTCGGCAGCGGTGGTCACCTTGCTCATGGTGCCGATTCCGGAGGAAACGGTGATGAATTCAGGGGTCTCGACTTTGCCGGTCTTTGTACATGCGCCGAGCATCAGTGCGGCTGCGGCAGCTGTAATGATAATGGTTCTTTTCATGATATTGTTGTAGCTTTATTTTGTCAGTCTGGGTCACTTATGATTCCTGAGTATATCCACCCCTGCGTCCATCCGTTGATTTCGAACGGAGAGAGGCGGATCTCGGATTTCATGTCCTTGTAGTTCAGGCGCATGAGGTATCTTCCCGCGATGTTCATCACAGGGGCTTCAATCCCGCACTCCGTGGAACGTCCGTCTGGATAGGTGAGCTTCATGCGGAAAAGCGATGCGGTCTGCCCGCCGGCGGTGGGCATGAGGCGGAAGACGGGGTTTCCTGCCATCTGTGAGGAGAGCGCCACCTCGCCGAGCAGCAGCTCCTCTGTCTGCCGGGAGGGAAGTCCAAACTTGCCGTCGGAGCCTTTCTGCGCAGTCTTTATGGCGTCTGCCCCGTTGAGGGAGGTCGTGCTGACTGTCACTCCGTCAGGAAACCCGTCGAACTCCATCTCAAGCTCCGGAAGCAGCCTTCTGAAAGACACTTCCACCGTGATAATCGCAGATACGTCCTCGACCGTCACGTCGGCTGCACCGAAGAGAGCGTTGCGCTCCGGGGCTTCCGAGACGGTGAACTCCACTTCGGAGGAGTTCGATGCCGACTCTGCCGAGAACGGGCTTACAAGGTTGGATGCCGCCAGAACGGTGTATCCTCCCGGGGCCAGCCGGAAAAGGGTGTCGGCCAGCCCGCGCGTCTCCTCCCAGCGTGCCTTTGCCACGAGAGCGCCGCCGACCTTGCTGAATACGAAGACCTTGACGTCTTCCACCGCCGTGCCGCTGTCCGACTCGTCTTCATGGACGGACGCGACGGACAGTCCGTAGTCTTCCAGGTGCACGTTCACCCTGCAGCCTCCGCAAAGCCCGAGAGCCACCGCGGTGGAGAGAAGTATCGTGGTTATATGTGCTGTTCTCTTCATGTGTCGCTATTGTTCTGAAATCTTGAATATGATGCTTGCGCGTCTGGCGATGCTGCGGTCTTTCTCTGCAGTGTCGACTCCGTTGCCGCCCGCAGTGATCCTTGCAGCATCGATTCCGGCTTTCACGAGCCACTTCTTCACCACACGGGCACGGAACTCGGAGATGGTCGCGTTGACTTCGTCCGTGCCGTACTTGTCACACCAGCCGATTACTTCTGCGCCAACCTCCGGATGGGCGGCAAGGTAGGCGGCTGCCTCCTTGAGCTTGCCGGTCTGCTGCGCTCCGATGGTCCAACTGCTCTTGTCGAAGTAGATGTCGACAGGCCCGGCAAGTTTTTCTTCAGCAGGGATTGCCTGAACTTCTGACGGTTCCGGCAGTGACTTCACGCTGCTCTCTGCTTCAGGCCTGCTATCTGCGGTCTGTTCGGCGTTGCTGGAGATCTGCCTCTGAGTTTCGGCTGCCGTCTCCGGTTTGTCTTCCGCCGTCTTCCCGCTTGATGCCGGCTCTGTCGTCGGCTTCATGGTCGATGCGTCTGCCCGGCTGCTTTCCGGACGACCTGCGCCTGCGGAAGCGCCTGACCTGCGGGCGACAGGGAAATCCCAGCTTATGCGCACCGCTGCGTCCAGAACGGCATTGACGCCGTGGATTCCACGTCCGCCGAGTCCGTCGATGTTCTGCCCGGTGAGGAATGTCAGCCCGCAGGCAAGACCTGCTCTGAGGTTCCGGGCGATCTCATATCCTGCCTGAAGTGCGGCACCGTATCCGAAGTGCCACCGCGCAGGGCCGGAGAGCAGTGTCCCGCCGCCTGTCGCTGGAATCAGCCGAGACTTTGTCCCGTAGAGGAAGGTCTGCGGCGCGAGTTCAAGGTGCCATCCGCTGTCCTTCGTGCCGGCGAAGAATCCGAGAAGGTCGACATTCAGACGTGCGCCGTATCTCTGGGTGGACACTGCCGTGCGGACATCGTCCCTGTGCCATCCGCTCATTCCGAGGACGGAGCCGTAGTATGTGTTCCAGTCGTCTCCGACCCAGTAGCTGTCGGAGCAGCAGGAGCGTGCTCCCATATTGGCGAGACCCCATCCGAGGTCCACTTCCGCGGAGAGGATGCCGTTGAAGCGGTATCCCGCGAAAACATCTCCCGCAAATCCTGCGTGGAAACCGTCCTGCGCGAAACTGCTGAATGTGCTGAAACCCGACGGGACACCGGCCGTCGCTCCGATGTAGAATGGCTGAAATCCGTGCTTCCGGTCGATGTTCTGTCCTGTGTCTTCCTGTGGTGCGGCTTGAACTGAAAGGCTCTGTGCCAAGGCGAGGCTTAAAGAAACTATTGCCGAAAATGACTTTATTATGTGCATCACGTGAATTTTGGGACACAAAAATAGCCAAGCGCGACGACAAAACCCCGATTGCCGTTTCCGGCTTTTTCCTTTGGAGAGATGAAGTCCGGCGGCGCGGTTTCTTTTAAGGAGAAATCGCGGTGTATTTTGCTTTTAAAGGAAAGTTTTCCTTCAGAGGAAACGAGTCGCTTGCGACGGAGGTCAGATATGGACCTCGCGGACCAGTTCCGGATCGATATCTGTCACGCTTTTCTTGGCCTTGCTGAAACTTGAGCCGGAGGAGAATCCGGAGGCCTGGGCGATGACCGCCTGCTTGAAGTTGGGGTTCGCAGCAGCGTATTGTCTGGCGTATTCCAGACGGAACATGTTTATCAGGTTGTAGTATCCGACGCTTCTTATGAAGAGGTTCGCCTGATGGACCTTGCCTCTTTCTATCTCGGCGAGCACGTCCTTCTTCTGGAGGTGCGGCTCTCTGAATCTCCTGCCGATAATCTCAAGGACCCGCTTCTTCGTCTCCTCGTCTTCGATGTTTTCAGCGAACTCTTCGACAGGCCGCGCCAGCTCCGGCAGGTCTTCTCTTTGGTGCAGGTCCGCTTCTCTCTCCGCCGGTGCGGTGCGGAGCGGCTTCTGCGGATGGAGAACGGTGCAGAGGGACGCAACCATGGCGACGGAGAACAGGAGGTCGAGGATCGCCTTGATGTCCCGGCTGCCGCTTATGAATATGACCCACTCAAGGACGATCCATATCACCGGAAGGAATATCACCTTTTCGGCGAATCTGTACGGGAAGTCGTCTTCGTTGGAGAAGTTCTGCTGATGGAAGTTGTTTATCCGGCGGCGTATCTGACCCAGCTGCCTGACGAGTTTGACCGAAAATGCGATGCTCAGGACTCCTCCGGCGGTCATCAGTGCCCGCCCGGCGGCGAAGGTCTTCTCCGGCAGGCACACTGCGAGTACGATGAACGCGAGCAGGGCGGTGAAAGCCAGGGAAAGTGCGGCGAGATAGAGCGGCGCGTGGCGCCTCCGGCCCTCGAAGTATCTGTCGAAGAGAAGCGAGAAGCAGATGGGGTAGAACACTATGCCGGCAATCCGCACTGCAAGCATGACCGCATCGTTCATCGGATCAAGCCAGTATGGAATCATCAGCAGGGCGATGGACGCATAGGCCGCGCTGACCTGGATGCGGGCAGGATAGAAGTAGTCTTTCTCCTTGTCGAACGGCCGGCACATGTGGCACAGCCGTATCGTAGCGCAGATCAGACCTGTCACGATGACGACCAGACAGGCGTCTGAATATATGTCTGGCATAGAGTGCATCATAAGGCGCGGACGGCATTATACTCCGCAAATATATCGCTTTTTTGCAAAAGTGTTATCTGCAACATCCTTTTCCCTGTTTTTCGCAAAGCTATTTCGGCTCACCGGCAAAGTTACTGATTACATGGTGGCAAGTGCGGTCAGATGAGTTCTTCGATGATGCTGTCAGAGACAAAGAACTTCTCTTCGGGGATGCGGAGACGTGGCTGCGAGGAAGCATCAAGGATGCGCACCAGGGCGCCTTCGCTGACAAGGCGGGATGCCACCACGGCATCACAAAGCGACTCCGGGACACCGTCCGAAGTGCGCAGGCCGAGCATGATCCGCTCTTCCCGCTCTTCCTGCCCGGACAAAGTCTCAACCGAAGCCGTCCATCCCGAAAGGGTCTGGCTGTTTGCCCTGCGGCACTTGCCGTCGAAAGAGTGCGCCCCCGGCCCCAGCCCGACATAAGGCATGCGGGTCCAATATGCGGAATTGTGCAGGGCGCGGTGGCCGGGAAGCGCCCAGTTGGAAACCTCATAGTGTTCATAGCCGGCAGCCGACAGGCGGCGGCAGATCCACGAATACTGGCCGGAGCACAACGATTCTGAAGCTTCCTCAAACCTCCCGTCTCTGACCTGGGCCGCAAGCGCGCTCCCCTCTTCGATGCTCAGCTGATAGGCGGAAATATGGTCCGGGCACCAGGAGATGATCTCGTCCAGAGTCGAGTCAAGTATGGACTCCGACAATGCAGGAAAACCGAAAATCAGATCCACGCTTATATTGTCAACCCCCGAATCCCTAAGGATGCCGAATGCCCGGCGCGCCCCGGACGCGTCATGGCGGCGCCGCATCCACCGCAATATGCCGTCATCCAGCGACTGGACGCCCATGCTGACCCGGTTCACTCCGAGCGCGAGCAGTGAATGCACATACTCCGGTCCCCGCTCGACAATGTCCTCCGGATTGACCTCGATGGTGAATTCCTCGAATGGGCCGCACCCTAGCGCAGAGACAGTCCGCTCCAACACAGAAAGAGGCAGCACCGACGGGGTGCCACCTCCTATATACAGCGTGTTGAGGCCGACAGTGTCCAGAATCTCCTGGCGCCTGCGCTCTATCTCCGAAAGGAGTTCGGATGAGTATCTCCCGATCTGCGCGTCTCCCCGTCTCCCACACGCGGTCTCCGAATAGAAATCGCAGTAGATGCAGAAGCTGCGGCAGAACGGGACATGGATATAGACCATCCGCTACCTGAGCAGGAGTTCAGCCGAACCGATCTGGCCCTGGTTGGTGTAGGCCGTCACGGAGTAGACGCCCTTGCGGAAAGACGGGATGTTGTTGACATATATGCCCATCTCCACCTCGGCGCCCTGGTAGTCCACCTCCCTTGAAGCCGTGGCCTGGAGAGTCTCCTCGCCGACGGTGAAAGAGGTGTTTCTGCCGTCTGTAAGCAAGTTCCCGTCAGGGCCGGTCACTCTCACATAGACGCGCACCGGACCCTTAGGTGTAAGTTCGTTCTCCAGAAGGCTCAGGGTGACAAGAAGCCTTGACACCTTGCCGCTGCGGTCGGTGAGTTTGTCGTTGTTGTTGTATGCCTCAAGTCTCACTCCCCTCGCCTTGAGCACCGCACCGGCAGTCACGCGTCCGGTCAGGTCCTCCACCTGCTGGGAGAGTTCGGCGTTGAGCCTCTTGCTTGCGGCCGCTTCTTTGCGGGCGCTGGCCGCTTCTGCCGTAAGCTTGTGGTTGAGGGTGTTGAGAGAGTCTATCTGGACGATGTAACTCTTCATTATGGTACGCAGCGTGCCGAGTTCCTTCTGATACTGACGGATCTTGGCACGGTTCGTGGCTTCGGTCTTCTTGACCCTCTCCACGAGCTGGGCTATCTCTTCCCTGGAAGAATCCAGCTGGGCGTTGATACTGTCATAGTCGGAGGAAAGGCCCTCGTAATCGTTCTGGAGCATCTGGATCTGCTCAGTGAGGTCCTTTTTCTCATCGTTGAGCTGTCCCACCAGCTTGTTCTTCGAAGTCAAAACATAGACAAGAGCGACTGCGAGCACTGCGGCTACTGCGACCATGGCGATCATCACGGTCTTGAGACCACCATTAGCCTTCTTCTCGTTTTCCTTGCGTTCAAGTCTCTCAAGTGGATCTTCTCTTTCCATAATCTGTCATTTTTAAATTACATCGGACAAAAATAGCAAATATTATGCTACTTTTGTCAACATGAAATACATTGTGCGCTCGCTGAAGTACTTCGTGTACCTTATCGTCATATTGACCCTGATTATCGTGGTTCTGGTGCTGGCCGGCTTCGTGGAAGGCGACCTCTCCAAGATATTCGTCAACGGCTACGACTCCCTCTGGCAGATAGCCCTCATGATGGCTGTGTTCGCGGCCATCTACCCACGCTTCGGATTCTCCACGCGCACCGCCCGTTTCTACGGTACGCCGGAAGAGGCCGACGCCGCCCTCGGTGATGTCATGGAAAGACTCGGGTACAAGCTGGAGAAACAGGACGGGGAGAGCCGCTGCTATATCAAGAGAGCACCTTTCGCGAGGCTCGTCAAGATGTTCGAGGACCGCATCACGGTGCGCCATGTCGCAGCCGGGCTCGAACTGGAGGGCCTCAACAGGGACACGGTGAGGATAGCCTCCGGAGTGGAGTCGGCTAACCGCGAAGATGCTTAGCCGCGGCGGACAGCGCCTCGTAGAACTCCTCTCCGAAACGCTCCGTCAGAGGTTTCCGCAAGAACTCATAGACCCTTATATGCTCCCGGCGCCCCTTCTCGAAGGCGTCGGCACAGATTTCCCAACGATGCAGGTTGAGGGCGAGTCCGCCGCCGGTAAGGCGCGTCACCCTTATGGGGTAGAGGGAGCAGGAGACAGGCTTCTTCAGGCCGCGCATCTCTATCGCGCAAAGGCACTCCCCGTCCGGGCCGAAGTGACAGTATGCGCACTCGCATGACCCCTCCACAAGCGGGGTGACTATGTCCCCGTCGCGGTCTATCTCGAAGAAGCCCTTCTTCTCGGCAGCCTCCCTGCCTTGGGGGCGCATCAGGTCCTTGAACTCCGGGTATTCCCTCTCCACGAGGTCCGTCTCGTCTTCCTCCATCGGAGCCCCGCTGTCGCCTATGATGCAGCAGGCACCTCGGCACTTGCCGTAATCGCAGGCGAAATACTCCGTCACGACATCCTCGGACACGAGAATGTCACCTATCTGCACTATCGTGCCGAATTTCCCTTTTCCCATCAGATGATCACATATTCCACTTCCGCGCCGTCGCGAAGCAGAGAAAGAATTTTCTTCACGCTGTCCGCGGTCACGCCGTCCACGGCAGCCTTGTATCCTGTCACAAGGTCCTTGCCCTCGCTATAACGGACAAGCACTTTGTCCACGAGTTTCTCCATATCCTGAAGGTCAGCCTTGTACGAATTGAGTATCACTTCCTTATAAGCCTTGAGCTCGCCCGGACGGATCTTGACGTCCGATATGGACGAGAGCACCGGCCTTATGGCCTCCAGAATCTTGAGCGGGTCAGCGGCCTCCAACGACAGAGGAAGCCCGTCGCCGCGGCAAGGGCGGCAGTTTATGTACAGCGACAACCTCTCCACAGGGAACACTTCCAGACGGTCGCTTATCTCCAGATAAGCCCCGAGCGGCGCCAGAGCCTTGGTAATCTCCTTGTGTATGACAGCCTCCGCCATCTTGAACGCCATATAATTCTCTATGTTGTACGGAATGTCGGCGGACATTCCTATGTTGACGCCTATCTCGCCGCCGCCCACCAGGCCGGCACCGGACTCCACGATATAAGTCACGGCGCCAGAAGCGAGCCGGCCTGAGATGTGCGGGCGCTGCGCGAAGCGCTTCTGCGTGCGGAAGCCGCCAAGCGCAAGACAAAGCTCCTTCTTGAGACGCTCCTCGTCAAGGTCGCCGGTCAGCACGAGCAGGCCGTCGTTGACCTTGGAGAACTGAGCCTCGAAGTATTGTTCGGCACGCTCCGGGAGGTCATCGCCGAGATTAGAGAGAAACTTACGCTCCGTGTAATAGTAGCCCGGACGCATGATACTGTCCATCAACGAATTGACATCTCTTGGAGAGAGAGCACCCATGTCGATGCGCAGCCCCTCAGACGCCTTGTAGTATTCAAATTCGGAATGGTCCGGGACACGCCTGTCCGCTATGGACAGAAGCGAGCGCAGAAGCAGCTGGAGTTTGGATTTCGGCGCGATGCCGCCTATGCGCAGGTCCGAGATGCCGGCGTGGCTGTGCATGGTGATGCCGTTGGCCTCAAGCATGGCGAGGAAATCCGGCCCGCTGAGCCCGGCAACCCCGCTGAGCCCGAGCATGTCCCCGACAAACGCCCCCTCACCGTTCCCAAGAGACGGCACGGAGGCCACTCCGCCTCGCAGCATAAGGGTGTACTGGAACTCGCCCTTTATATCAGTCTTCTTGTAGAGAACCTTGATGCCGTTGGAGAATGTCCACATCCGCCCTCCGGACACAGGCTCTACAGTGTCATTGCGAAGCTTGACTTTACCCTTGGGGACAAAGAGGCTGAGCGTATCGCCGAAATCCTCCTTGTAGGCGACCTCGTCCGGGGCCGCCTCGCGCCATGCGGCATTGAAACCGCCACGCAGGACATCCTTGTCCGCTCCGTCGGCAGGCGTGTCGAAACGCAAGGTCAGGTTGCCGGCCGAATCCAGGAGCGCCCCGGCGTAGGTGTTGAAAAGCTCCAGGTCCGTCTCCGCAGGCAGGCTGCGTGCAGCAAGCACGCTGCCGGCAGCAGCGGAACGCTCAAGCCCGGCCCCATAAAGATAGGCCGAAGTGCACCTGGCCACATATTCCCTGTTGCCGGTCACTCTTCCTCCAGCCTCCCTCTTGGACTCCGAAATCAGGGTGGACTTCGCGTCCTGGTATTCCGCGGAGCTGACGCCCCACTTGTCTATGGAGGAAAGCACGGCGGAGAAGCGTCCCGCCGCCTTGTCAAGACAGGAAGAGGAAGTGAACACAGAGAAGACATAGCGCTCGTCTCCCGACCCGCTGGCACTGTCCACATAGCGGAAATCCACCGCCGCCAGAGGAATCCCCCTGCTGCGGAAGTCCCTCTCCACCCGGCGGCTGACTATATGGCCGAGAATGTCGGCGTAGGCCTTCCCTACAAGCGGCTGGATGGTGTTCATCCTCTCGCGTGGCAGGCGGGCGGCGCTGTAGATGGCGTGGATAGAGGCCACGTCAGAGGTGTTGTTGACGCTCGTCAGGAGCACAAGCGAGTCTCGCGGGGCCCAGACATACGAACTTCCCCCGTCGTCGGGATAGAGTCTCGGAACCGTCATGGACAGAAGGTTGAGCCTCTCCTTGATTTTGTCTGGCTTTATGTCACCGCTGACTATGATGGCCTGCGGGGAGCGCGACCCGGCGACTATGTCCATCATCATCAATATGGTGGAGTCGGCGACGCTCTGGTCATAGACCGGAATGTCCGGGAAAGAGAAGAGCGTGGCGTCCTGGCGGGACGAGATATATCCTGACGCGGAATAACCTGCGCCATTGCCTGAAAGGAAAAGATATGGTTTGCGTGAGCCGAAATGCGGCAGCGAATCAAGGGCCGCACGGTCCCTGACTTCATCGTATGCGGACTTCCTCACGAGGGCGAAATCCGCAAATCCCTTCTGCGCCGCGTTGGACACCAGATAGAAGTCTATCCCGTCGGGAAGTCTCCCGACAGTTATCTCTTTAGGGACGCCAAGGGACGAAAGCGCCTGTCCGTGCATCATTGTTGATAGCATGAGCAGGACAAGGCAGAACATGAAATGCCTTCTCATAATAATAAGCTTATCATTACAAAAATAGGACATTTTTATTATATTTGTGCTTTCGGAAAACAATTAACGTCACGATAACAGTTATGAAAAAGATTTTCGCATCGATCGTTTTAGCGACCCTGGCGCTCGCTTCGATGAACGCTCAGGATCTTGCGCAGATCACAGAATTGTACAACACGGGCGCATCAGCCCTCTCATCCGGAGACAAGACCATCGCCCTCAAGGCGTTCGAGGAGGCCTACGCACAGGCCACGGCGCTTGGAGAGGAAGGCAAGGAGATCGCGGACAACTGCAAGGGCGTCATCCCTGATCTCTACCTGTCAATAGCCAAGGACCTTGCGAAAGCAGCAGATTATGACGGAGCCGTGGCCGGTCTGAAGACCGCCGTGGAGATGGCTCAGAAATACGGCAGCGAAGATGTCGCAGAGCAGGCCAAGACACTTATCCCTCAGATAGTGATGCAGAAGGGCGGTGCCCTCCTGAACTCGAAGAAATACGAAGAGGCGGCCGCCGCATACAAGGAAGTGGTGGACGCTGACCCGGCCAACGGCACGGCAGCCCTCCGCATGGGAATGGCCCTCAACGCCGCAGGCAAGGCTGAAGAGGCAAAGGCAGCCCTTGAGCAGGCCGCAGCCAACGGCCAGGAGAAGGCGGCCTACAAGCAGCTCGGCAACATCTCCCTCAAGGAGGCCGTTGCGGCCCTCAAGGCCAAGAAATATGCTGACGCAGTCACCGCAGCCGTGAAGAGCAGCGAGTATGTGCCAAGCGCGCAGGCGTTCCAGATCGCAGGACAGGCTTCACAGCTCGCCGGCAAGAACAACGACGCCATCAAGTACTTCGAGAAGTATCTTGAGCTCGCCCCTAACGCAAAGAATGCAACCCAGATCGCATACATCGTCGGCACCCTCTATCAGGGAGCCAAGAACAACGCCAAGGCGAAGGAGTTCTACGCCAAGGCCGTCAGCGATCCTCAGTACGGCGCCGAGGCCAAGAAGATGCTTGACGCTCTCAAGTAGCAATGCGGAGTCTTGAGCTCCTCGCGCCCGCAAGGGACAAAGAAATCGGCATCGCGGCCATCGACTGCGGTGCCGATGCCGTATATATTGGTGGCCCGGACTTCGGAGCGAGGAAAGCCGCGGGCAACAGCGTTGAAGACATCGCCGGGCTGTGCGACTACGCGCACCGGTTCGGGGCCAGGGTGTTCGTCACATTCAACACCACGATATCCGACAGCGAGCTGGAATCGGCACACTCACAGATGCGCCTCGCGCAGGACGCGGGGGCGGACGCGTTCATCATAAGGGACACAAGGATCTGCGGATGGGAAGACATCACCGTGCCTCTGCACGCGTCTACGCAGTGCGCCATCCGAGACGAAGAGAGGGCAAGGCTCTTCGAGAAGGCCGGATGCTCAAGAATCATCCTTGAACGGGAGCTGTCTCTTGAGCAGATCCGCAGAATCTGCGCTGCCGTAAGCTGCGAAGTGGAGTTCTTCGTGCATGGGGCGCTATGCGTCTGCTACAGCGGCATCTGCCGCCTGTCCGAGGAGATCGACGGCAGGAGTGCGGACAAAGGCGAGTGCATACAAGCCTGCCGCTCCCTGTATGACCTCATCGACGGAGATGGAAAAGTCCTCGTGCACAACAAGGCCCTGCTCTCACTCAAAGATTACAATCTGAAAGACAGGCTTGAAGAGCTGGCGGAAGCCGGCGTGTGCTCGTTCAAAATCGAAGGCCGCCTCAAGAACGCCTCTTATGTCAAGAATGTCGTCAGGGAATATGACCTCGCGCTGAACGCCCTGGTCGACAAGCATCCTGACCTCTACTGCCGGGCCTCGTTCGGAAAGGTGAGGGGAGGATTCCGTCCGGACAGCGCAAGGACATTCAACAGAGGCTACACGCAGCTGTTTCTCGACGGCAAGCGCGGGAAGTGGTCGTCGATGGACGCCCCGAAATCGATGGGAGAAAGAATCGGGACGGTCGGCCGCATAAGCAGGCGGAAAGACCACACGATGGAAATCACCCTCTCCTCGTCCGTCAAAGGCCTGGTGCTCGGGAACGGAGACGGGTTCGCATTCGTCACCAAAAACGGCGTCACCGGATTCAGGGGAGATGTCTGCGAAGGGTTGCGCATACGCTGCAAGGACATACCGGCCCTGAAAGAAGGGGACACCCTCTACCGCAATCTGAGTGCCGGCTTCGAGAAGGAAATCGAAACCAGGCCGTGCCGCAGAGAGATAGACGTACGGCTGGACCTGAAAATCCACGGAGATTATGTGATCGACATCCACGCCCTCACGGAAGACGGAAGGACGCTCGAATCCCGGTTCAGCGCCGATGTGGAGGCCGCAGACAACAAGGAACGGGCTCTCGCGATGCTCCGCGACCAGCTCTCCAAGCACAGCGGCGTGTATTCGTTCCGCGTCGGGGAGATTGACACGGAGGGCGGCTCCGTCCCTCTGCTCAGCGCCTCAGTCATCAACTCGATGCGCCGGCTCTCCGCCTCAGACCTTGACGACATCCCCGTCAAGGCAAGGCCGCTGGACAATCGCGAGAGGAACGGATTCTCTCCAGAGCCGGCCACAGCCGCCGAAGGAGAACTGATGCGAAGCCGATACTGCATACGGTATGAGCTCGGACTGTGCCCGAAGCATCAGGGCGCCGCGAATTGCGGACCGCTTTTCCTCTCCAACAACGGGAGGGTATTCTCTCTCGGCTTCGACTGCGCCGCCTGCGAGATGACGGTCAGCGAAGTTCGAAAGTGAGTTCCGTCTCGCCGAACCTGTCTTTGACAAAACGGCCCGAGCTCAGATACTCCGAGGAGAGCTGGCCACGCCACACTATGTCATCCTTGTCCCTATATGGGATGTCGACGGTGAATCCGTACGAGCGGGACTTGTACTTGACCACGGCCTCGCACTTCCATGACTTCGACTCGCCTCCGTCGTCCTCCATTATCGCGAGGGCTATCTTCTCCATCTGCGGGGTGAAGTCCGTGAGGAGCACGGTGTTGAGCGGGATGGTGTAGCCCACCTGACTGCGCTTGACCACCAGCAGGAAGTCCGTGACGGAAGGGGTATAGAGCTTGAGCTCTTCGTCGGTGGACGCGCGGAAGCCGTTGACAGCCCCGCATTTGATGAAGAATTCGGACGCGCCGCCGAACCATGAATCGAAGTTCTTGAGGGCCTTGAACGAGCGCAGCAGCAGGACACGACCCTTGGAGGCCTCATCTCCGGAGGACGCTGCGGCCTCTTCCTCAGACGGCTCGAAGAGTTCCAGTGGAGTGAAAGCCGAGTCTGAATTGCGGTTGATGACCCAGACCGGGCGTTCTTTCGCGATCTCTTCGGTCACGATCACCGTCCCGGCCACTTCAAGCCTGTCTCCGTTGCGGTGAAGTTCATATCCATAGTTGCTCTCCGCCCCGAGTCCCGGGTCGAAGGTGACAATCGGAAAACTCTCCCCGTCCCAGTCCTCCGAATACGGCCAGTATATCTGGATGTCAGAGGCCGAAAGGCCGTCCAGATACTCCTGGACATCGGCGGCCCCGGACTTGGTGGACATCCTGGTGGAGAGATAGTCGGTCAGCAGGTCGCGCAGAGGCCGGCCGTACGAAGACGACCTGGTGCCGCGCCTGTCATCCCCGACCCCGGAGCCGGGACTTTCCAGCAGGTCCGACATCATGTATTCCTCGTCGTATCCGTTGCCGGAAGAAGAGCTTACGGCATCATGTACCTCGGCAAGGTGTTCCCGGTCCATGGGGAGTTCCGAGATTATCCTCGCCATGTCCGAAAGGGTAAGCGCCGCCTGTGCGGGAGGGACAACGACATCGCGGCTTCCGCTATCGCAGGAAACCGCCGCCAGCGCGATGGCCGGCAAAAGCAATAAGGCAAAGTTTTTCATGCCGCAAAGTTCCGGAGATTTATCCGATTGTCCTGCAGATTAATCGATTAAGTTGCAAGAAGCCGGAAAACCCGCCGCGCAGCCGCGTCCGGGCGGTGCAGACGCATCAGGCAGAGAACTTCACAAAGCGATATTTCGAGAAAAAATCGCGCACAATCTGCGTTTCTTTATAGCCGGCATCTTTGAATACCGCCTCAGTCTGAGGCCCGAGCGACTCGTTGATCTCCACAAGCCCGGTCCCTCCCCGGCGCAGGAAACGCCCCGCCCACTGCGCGACGGCACGGTAGAACACAAGCGGATCAGCATCGGGGACGAAGAGCGCGAGCCCCGGCTCATAGTTCAGCACATTGGTGCGCATCGCCGCCTTCTCCGACTCCATCACATAGGGCGGATTGCACAGCACCAAGTCGAAGAGCCCTTCGTCGAACCCATCCGGCCCCGAAAGGACATCAGCCTTGACAAAGCGTGGAGAAGGGCCGCCAAACTGACTGCGGGCCACCTCAAGGGCCGCGTCCGAGATGTCCACCGCCACCACTTCCGTCCCCGGCACCTCCAAGAACACCGACCAGGCGATGCAGCCTGAACCGGTGCACAGATCAAGGACACGGCACGGCCTCTCCCCGGAGAGCAGGATGCTGACAGCCTCCGAGACGAGCTGCTCCGTCTCCGGACGGGGGATGAGCACCGACTGGTTCACCTTGAACCGCCGGCCGCAGAAATCAGCATAACCGAGCACATACTGGACCGGTTCGCCGGCGGCAAGCCTGTCCATGTCGGACTCCAGTGAGGGCAGCGCGCCCACGGGGATCTCATATCCGGGTTCGATTATATGCGTATAGCTTTTGACCCCGAGCCGCTCCTCGCAGAGCATCAAAACTATACCCTTCGCTTCCGGCGAAGGGTATATGGCAGAGAGCCTCTCCGTGCCGCATCTTATGAATGCAAACAGCAGCACGGGGCTATGAATTCTCTATTATGGTGGAAAGGAACGAGGTGATGTCCATCCCGGCCGCACGCACCATCTTAGGCACGAGAGAGGCGCTGGTCATCCCTGGTATTGTGTTGATTTCCAAGAAGTACAGACCGTCTTCAGTGTAGATGTAATCGACTCTCACGATGCCCTTGCAGCCCAGTCTCGAATAGATTTCGCAGCTCGTGCGCTGCACTTCCTCCCGGACAGAGTCAGGCAGGTCGGCCGGGCAGATCTCGTCACTGTGCCCGTTGTACTTGGCGTCGTAATCGAAATACTCGTTGTCCGTGACTATCTCTATGACCGGCAGAGCCTTGACGGACTCCCCGTCAAAGTAGGCCGCGCAGGTGAGCTCCCTTCCGCTCAATCCCTGCTCCACTATCACGGAGGAGTTCTCGGAGAAGGCGTAGCGTATGGCCGGCACGACATCTTCCGCTCGGGTGACTCTGGACACTCCGAAGCTGGACCCTCCCTGGGTCGGCTTGACGAAGACCGGGAACTTCAGGCGGGACACCTCCCCGGAGGCGAAAGCCTCCAGATCCATCCCGTCCCTGACGAAAGCGTCCGGGGCGCACTTGACCACGCCCTGCTCCCTGATATAGCACTTGCAGGCGTACTTGTCGAAAGCTATGGCACTCACCATGGAACCGCATGTGCTGCAAGGGATTCCGAGCATCTCAAGATATCCCTGCATCTGCCCGGTCTCGCCGGGGGCGCCATGCTGGACCAGATAGGCGAAATCGAACTTCACCTTCTCCCCGAGAACCCTTATGGAGAAATCCGTCTTGTCAACTTCCGGCCTGGCTCCCTCGGGAAAGGTGACTCTCATCGAGTTGCGCTTCTTGTATGCCACGAGAGACCATTTGCCGAAACGGGCGAAAATCTCATAGACATCATACACATTGCCGTCTATGCGCGAGGCGACAAACTCCCCGCTCCGGCAGGACACCTCCCACTCGGAGGAATCGCAGCCATAGATGACCGCTATAGTACTATATTTGCTCATATCAATTGAAATAATAGTCTTCTTCCTGCTTCTCTTCGTCTACCCCGGCGGCGTTCTCCTGATTGTAGCCGCCCAGGAAAATGCCGTCCTTCTCGCAGTCCAGCCCCGGGATGCCCGTAGACGGAGCCACGAAACTGTCATTCTCCATTGACCAGCCGATGCTCGGGTCGGCAAGGCATTTCTTCATCCATATGCCCCATATCGGAAGGGACATGTTGGAGCCGCTTCCGAGCGCCAGGGAATTGAAGTGCACCTGCCTGTCCTCGCCTCCAACCCAGACGCCGGCGGTGATGTTAGGCGTGTATCCAATGAACCAGCCGTCGGAGTTGTCGTTGGTGGTTCCGGTCTTGCCGGCAATCTCTCCCCTGAGTCCGTACACGGAACGCAGGCGCGAGCCGGTACCCTCATTGATGACTCCGCTCATGAGGTTCACCATCAGATAGGCTGTCTGCTCGGAAATCGCCTCCCGCTTCTGCGTGGTGAAGCTGCCGAGTTCCCTGCCGTCGCCGTCCGTGATCCTGGTCACATACTGCGGGGTGATATAGGTCCCGTGCGACGGGAAGGTGTTGTAGGCGGACACCATGTCGAACACGCTGACCTCGACAGGTCCGACGCAGAGGGAGTAAACCTCGTCGATATGGCTCCTCACTCCCATCTGCCTCATCATCCTCGCAAGCGCCTCCGGCCCGAGTTCCTTCATCAGGAAGGCCGAGATGTTGTTGGAGCTGTGGGCAAGTCCCCACCTGAGGGTCACCGTCTTGCCGAGCCACTCCTCCTTGTCTGTACTGCGCGGCGTCCATGTGGAGCCGTCGAACAGCACGAAGGTCTGCGACTGGTTGACCACCTTGTCGCACGGGCTCAGCCCCTCCTGCATCGCGAGGGTGTAGAGGAACGGTTTGACGGTGGAGCCGATCTGCCTCTTGCCCTGGCGCACATTGTCATATTTGAAATAGCGGTAGTTCGGGCCGCCCACATAGGCCTTGACATAACCCGTCTGCGGCTCCATGGCCACGAATCCGCAGCGGAGTATGGATTTGTAGTAGCGGATGGAGTCGTCCGGGGTCATCGTGGTGTCTGCGTAGCCCTTGGAGTTCCAGGCGAACACTCTCATTTTGACCGGCTTGCTGAACTGGGCGTATATCTCCTCGTCGCTCTTGCCGGCCTTGTGCTGCAGGCGGTAACGGTCGCTCCAGCGGCGCGCCTGCTTCATCAAGGTCTGCACCGTCTTGCTGTCCACGTCATTGGCGAACGGCTTGTTCTTCTTCCACTTCACCTCCCGGTCGAAACTCTTCTGGAGATTCTTGCCCAGATGCTCGGCGACCGCCTCCTCGGCATACTTCTGCATCTTGGCGTTGATGGTGGTGTAGATGCGCAGTCCGTCACGGTCAAGGTCGTATCTTGAACCGTCCGGTTTCTTGTTCTTGTTGAGCCACCCGTAGAGCGGGTCCTCCTTCCAGCGGAGGGAGTCGCGGCTGAAGTCCTCGGCGTACTGGTAATCGGAGCGGCGCGGCGCCTTGGCCGTCATGTCGCGGCGGATCATGTCCCTGAAGTACGGAGCCAGGCCGGAGTTGTGGTCCTGCACCTGATAGCTCAGGGTGATGGGCACCTGCTGTATGGAGTCGCACTGCTCGCGGGTGAGGTAACCGTTCTTATGCATCTGCCCGATCACGAAATTGCGTCTCTCCAGGGAGCGCTCCGGATTGAGGACAGGATTGTAACGGGTCGGCTTGTTGACCATGCCTACCAGCAGGGCCGCCTCCTCGACCTTCAGGTCGGACGGCTCCTTGGCGAAGAATGTCTCGGATGCCGCCTTGACGCCATAGGCCCCGCTTCCGAAGAAGATGGAGTTCAGGTACATGTCCACTATCTCCTCCTTGGTGTAGTCCCTCTCAAGCTTGACTGCGGTGATCCATTCCTTGAGCTTGGTCCATACCATCATCACCTTCGACCAGCCCGGCACGCGGCTGTTGACCTCCCGCCTCGGATAAAGGGTCTTGGCAAGCTGCTGGGTGATGGTGCTTCCTCCGCCCTGGCTGGAGTCCCGCATGAGTATGGTCTTGAAGAAGACGCGCGCAAGGCCCTTCATGTCAATCCCGGAATGGCGGTAGAAGCGCGCGTCCTCCGTGGCGACTGCGGCCTCGACCAGATACGGGGAGAGCTCGTCGTAGCTGACGTAAGTCCTGTTCTCGATATGGAATGTGGCAAGCACCTCTCCGTTGTCGGAGAGCACCTGGGTCGCAAGCTTGTTGTCCGGATGCTCAAGTTCCTCGAATGAAGGTATCCTGGCAAACGCGCCCACCAGAAGCAGAGCGAGCAGCACAAGCGCGAACGGCGCCGTGACAAGTATCCAGAACCACTTGACTATCTTCTTCCTTGTATTCTCTTTCATCGCCCGAAATATTTGTCGTAATACATTGCTGCCAACGCAAAATATGTGCAAAATTAGCGATTAAATTTTGAAAATTAGCGAGTTTGTGTCTTTCTTTGCAGTTTGAATTATTAAAGAAGCAGATATGGAGGGGAATTTAGTCATCGTCGAGTCACCGGCAAAGGCAAAGACCATACAGAAGTTCTTGGGGGACGGGTTCATCGTAAAATCCAGTTTCGGGCACATTCGCGACCTTCAGGACAACAAGTTGAGCGTGGACGTGGAGCACGGCTTCGCGCCGGAGTACATCATCCCTGCCGACAAGAAGAAAGTCGTGGCCGAGCTGAAGAAGGCGGCGGCAGGCGCGGAGACGGTCTGGCTCGCATCCGATGAAGACCGCGAGGGAGAAGCCATCTCCTGGCACCTCAGCGTAGCCCTCGGACTTGACAAGGCCCGCACCCGGAGAATCGTCTTCCACGAGATTACCAAGGACGCGATACTCAAGGCGATAAAGAACCCCCGCGACATCAACACCGACCTCGTCAACGCGCAGCAGGCACGCCGCGTGCTTGACCGCCTGGTGGGATTCGAGCTCTCCCCCATCCTGTGGAGAAAAATCCAACGGGGCCTCTCCGCCGGACGCGTGCAGTCCGTAGCCCTGCGGCTCGTGGTCGACAGGGAGAAAGAGATAATGGCGTTCCAGAGCACCCCCTACTACAAGGTCGACGGACTCTTCGAGGCCGCAGGAGTGAATGTCAAGGGCACGCTGGACACCCGGTTCAACTCCATCGGGGAGGCGAGGGCCTTCCTCGAGGACAGCCTCGGGGCAGAATACACCGTAGGCTCCATCGACAAGAAAGAGGCTGTCCGTCACCCGGCGGCACCGTTCACCACATCGACTCTCCAGCAGGAAGCGTCCCGCAAACTGCGCTTCCCGGTAAGCCTTACCATGAGGATAGCCCAGAGCCTGTACGAAAAAGGTCTGATAACCTATATGCGTACCGACTCCACAAACCTGTCCTCCCTCGCGCTCAACGCGTCCAAGGCCTATATCACCGACACTTTCGGGGCCGGCTACTCTCATCCGCGCCAGTACAAGACGCGCACCAAGGGCGCCCAGGAAGCACACGAGGCCATACGTCCGACATACATTGCAAATACGGACATCGAGGGCACGCTGCAGGAGAAGAAACTCTACAACCTCATCTGGAAGCGCACCCTCGCCTCTCAGATGGAAGACGCCAAAGTCCTCAACACCAACATAAAAGTCAACTCCGACAAGCGCCGCGAGCAGTTCGTCATGCAGGCCGCCGAGATCCTGTTCGACGGCTTCCTCAAGCTCTACATGGAGAGCCGGGACGACGAGGCTGAAGACGAAGACAACACCATACTCCCGTCGCTCAATGTCGGGGACATCATCAAGATGAAGAGCATCTCGGCAGAGTGCAAGTTCTCCCAGCCGCCATACAGGTACTCGGAAGCCACCCTAGTCAAGAAGCTCGAAGAGCTGGGCATCGGCAGGCCGTCAACTTACGCCCCGACCATCAGCACCCTCACCACGGGGCGCGGATACATAGTCAAGGGCGACAAGGAGGGCCGGAAAGTCAGGGTCAACGACCTCAGCCTCAAGGGCGGCAAAATCACCGAGACCGCGAGGGAAGAGAGCATCGGGGCCGAAAAGGGCAAACTCATGCCTCAGGAAATCGGAATGATAGTAAGCGACTGGCTCACAGAGAACTTCCCTGATATAATGAACTACGACTTCACGGCCAACGTGGAGAAGGATTTCGACGAGATAGCGGAGGGCAAACTGGTCTGGAATTCAGTTATCGCCGGCTTCTACGGCGGATTCCATAATAAAGTCGAGGAGACCCTGCACGACGGGCAGTACAGCCGCGTCGAGCGGGAACTTGGCACAGACCCGTCGGACGGCAAACCGGTAATAGCGAAATATGGACAGTTCGGGCCGTATGTACAGAAAGGCGAGGGCGAGGGAAGGCAATGCGCAAGCCTCTCAAAGGGCCAGCTCATCGAGAACATCACGCTGGAGGAAGCCCTGTCGCTCTTCAAGCTGCCGCGTGTCGTGGGCGAAGTGGACGGACAGACCGTGACCGTACTTAAAGGCCGGTTCGGGCCATATCTCAAATTCGGCGACAAGAACATCTCCCTGCCGCGCGGCGCAGACCCGATGAGCGTCTCCCTCGCGGATTGCGAGGCCGTCATCCGCAACGCGGCCGCGGCCGCAAGCCCGGTCATCAGTGAATTCAAGGACTCCGACATCAGCGTGCTCAACGGCCGTTACGGCCCATACATCAAGCACGCCGGAAGCAACTACAAGATTCCGAAGGGGACGGATGCCGCCGCCCTCACGGAAGACGACTGCAAGCGCATCATCGCGGAAGGTTCTCCGACATCATCCTCCCGTACAAGACGATTCAAAAAATAAACTATATGGCTAACTATCACATCGACGAAATCGACAGGAGGATCCTCTCCTATCTGGTCAACAATGCGAGAATGCCTTTTCTGGAAATAGCCCGCGAGTGCAACATCTCGGGGGCCGCGGTTCACCAGAGGGTCAAGAAAATGGAGAGCAACGGGATAATCTCGGGTTCCCGCATGGTCATCAAACCTGGGGCCATAGGCCTCAACGTGTGCGCGTTCATCAGCGTCTGCCTCTCGGAAGACAACAAGTACCCGGACGTGGTCGCCGCTCTCAAGCATGTGCCGGAAATCGTGGAATGTCACTTCATCACCGGCAAGGCGGCCCTTTTCCTTAAAGTCTACTGCTTTGACAACGAGCATCTTCTGGATATCCTCATCAACACCATCCAGAGGATACCGTATGTCCAGTCCACGGACACGATGATTTCGCTCGACCAGTCTTTCGAGCGCGAGATCTGGGTCAAGGACAACAAGGGGACGAGCTTCAAGACCCTTGATGCGAAAGAATAGCGCCGCCCGTCACCAGATCGTCGGGAGTCGTGATCTTGATATTGAACTTCTCCCCCTCAGTCATACATACTTCCACCCCGTCCCGCTCCGCCACTGATGCGTCGTCGGTAAAACCGAGCTCATATGGCCTGCGGTAGGCTTTCCTTATGTCCTCGGAGAGGAAGACCTGCGGAGTCTGCACAGACACGGTCCGGCTCCTGTCGGGCGCCGGGACAGAAGGGTCGGTGGACCTCAAGGTGTCCGTGACCGGCAGCACGGGAATCAGGGCGCGGCACTTCTCCCCCATCATCGAGAGCATCCGCATTATAAGTTCCTTGCTCACAAAAGGCCGCACACCGTCATGTATCATCACCACGGCACCGTCCGGCACTTTCGCCAAGGCATTGCGCACAGACTGGAAACGGGTAATCCCGCCTTCTACGAGCAGCTGGGGGGAGTTGAACGAGTCTTCGAGGCAGATGTCCTTCCATGTCCTGAAATGCTGCGCGGGAAGCACCACGACGACCTTTATCCCCGGCACGGCGTCCGTGAACCTCTCTATTGTGCGCTGAAGCACGCTCTTGCCCCCTATGCGGAGGAACTGCTTCGGGACGCTCCCGCCCATGCGGGTCCCGCTCCCTCCTGCGACGAGTATGACATAAACCTGCCTGTCCATTTTTCTCTTTCGTATCTGTTTTCAAGACAAAAGTATGAAAAATGCCGAACTTATTTCTTATTTTTGTGTTTTGACAAACGAAGCATAAAAATGGCATTTTTGAATCAAGAACTTGCGATAGACCTCGGAACGGCTAACACGGTCATCTACCAGAACGGGCAGATTGTACTGGACGAGCCGAGCATGATCGCGGTCGACAACAATACAGGCAAGTGCATCGCACTGGGACAGCAGGCCAAGCTGATGGACGGCAAAGTCAACCCGGGCATACGCACCATCCGTCCTCTCAGGGACGGGGTCATCGCGGACTTCCACGCGGCGGAGCTGATGATCCGCGGGTTCATCAAGCAGGTGGGCAGCAAGCACCGCAGTCTCTTCACCCCAAACCTCAAGGTCGTGGTCGGCATCCCGTCGGGCTCCACGGAAGTGGAGATAAGGGCGGTGCGCGACTCCACGGAGCATGCCGGGGGCAGGGATGTGTACCTGATATTCGAGCCTATGGCGGCAGCCCTCGGAATCGGGCTGGATGTGGAGGCCCCGCAGGGCAACATGGTCGTTGACATAGGCGGCGGCACCACGGAGATCGCCGTCATCTCGCTCGGCGGCCTGGTACAGCAGGAAAGCATCCGGGTGGCAGGTGACGTGTTCACCAGCGACATCCAGTACTACCTCCGCCAACAGCACAACATCAAGGTCGGCGACACCACCGCCGAGAAGATCAAGTTCGCGGTCGGCGCCGTGATCCCGGATCTGGACGAGGAAGAGCCGGAACCGTTCATAGTACGCGGACCGAATCTCATGACGGCGCATCCTGTGGAAGCGACCATAACGCACCACGAGATCGCCCACTGCCTCGACAAATCCATCGCGAAACTCGAAGCCTCAATCCTCCATGTGCTGGAGAACACACCGCCGGAACTCTACGCCGACATAGTGGAGAACGGCATCTATCTCTCCGGAGGCGGAGCTCTCCTCAGGGGTCTGGCCAAGAGATTCAAGGACAAGGTCAATATCGACTTCCACGTGGCCGAAGACCCGCTGCATGCGGTTGCCAGAGGCACCTGCGAGGCTCTCAAGCACACCGACACCTATTCATTCCTGATGAGGTAGATGTCAAAGGGCGGCAAAGTCTCGACGATTTTAATCAACGCGGCAATCTTCATCATGATGGAGGTTGCTGCTGTTGCTATGTTGAGAAGCAGCTCCACGATTCAGAACATCTGGCTCAACCGCATCTCGCACCGCACGGCGGCGGCCCTCTGGGGCGTCGGCGAGAATGTGAGAAGCTACTTCAGCGCCCGCAAGCTCAATGACGAGCTCGCGGCGGAAAACGCCAGGCTCAAGGACAGGCTCCGGACGCTTGAGGACAACAGGGCCGAAGGCGAAACCGCAGCCGTGCGGCATAGGGACGGATTCCGCTACATTCCGGCGACGGTCGTGAAGGTGGGACGCGGCACCGCCCACAACTACATCATTCTCGACAAGGGTTCCGAAGACGGCATCCGCCCGCAATCAGGCATCATCACGGACAAGGGCATAGTCGGGGTCGTGAGTGCCGTGGACAAGCACTTCTCCTACGGGCTTACGCTCATCAACGCGAACCTCAGCGTCAGCGTCCGCATAGGTGGCGGGGCGGACGGGGTCACGGCGCCGCTCAAGTGGGATGGCAAAAGCCGCGGCGGAGCCGTGGTGGGAGATATTCCGCCTCACTATCAGATAAACCCGGGAGACACGGTCAGGACAAGCGGATACTCCGCGATATTCCCTGCCGACATCCCTGTAGGCATCACGGGAGAGGCACGGCTCATAGACGGCTCGTCGCAACAGGCCGATGTCCGTCTGCTCCAGGATTTCAGCAGCCTGAGATATGTGACCGTGACCGACAATGACGACAAAGACGAGATAATGGCACTCGAATCCAAGGACAACAACAAATGAGACACTGGAATTTATCCGTCAAATACCTCCTGCTGCTCGCGGCACAGGTGCTGGTGTGGAATTATTTCAATTTCACGCCTCTGCTGACGGTGACAATACTCCCGGTCATGATCCTCTGTCTCCCGCTGGGATGCAGCGTGAGCATATCGCTCGCCATCGCGTTCGCCTCCGGGTTCGCGGCGGATTTCCTTGTGGCCGGTCCCACCGGCCTCACCATACTCGCTCTCGTGCCGGTGGCGTTCCTGCGCCGCCCGCTATTGTCCATGGTGTTCGGCAGCGAGCTTCTTGCGCGCGGGGATGAGGTATCCTCAAGGAGGCTCGGCAGGACCAAGATGCTCATCGCCATCACCCTGTCCACCGCCCTGTTCCTGCTGATCTACATAACGGCCGACAGCGCCGGGACCAGCCCGCTCTGGGCCATGGCCGTGAAGTTCGCCGCCTCCCTCGCCCTGAGTTCAGCGATCTCACTACCGATAGCAGACCTGCTCTGCCCTGACACCGAGGCGAGATGGAGATAAACCGCAAGAACAAACTCCTCCTGGGACTGGCCGCAGCCGCCGTCATACTGCTGGCCCGGCTCTTCTATATCCAGATCATCAACGACGAATACAAGAAAGACGCCTCCAACAACTCCATGGTCTACGCCACCATCTACCCGCCGCGCGGAGTGGTCTACGACCGCAACGGGGAGATTCTGGTGGGCAACGCCGTATGCTACGACATTCTCGTCACTCCGCGGGACGTGACGCATCTGGACACGCTGGCGCTCGCATCCGCCCTCGACACGAGCGTGGCTTATGTGCGCAGCAAGATGAACTACTACCGGACATATCGGAGCAAGATAGGATACCAGACGCAGACCTTTCTCAAACAGGTGCCGCCCGCGACTTACCAGAAATTCGCCGAGCAGGAGTACTTGTTCCCGGGTTTCAGGGCGCAGATGAGAAGCATACGCGAGTACCCGTTCAACGCCGGAGGCAATCTGCTCGGCTACATCTCCGAGGTGGACGCCGACTACATCCGGAAGCATCCGGAATACAAACCCGGGGACTATGTGGGACGCACCGGGCTGGAGGCCGCGATGGAGGACAGCCTGAGGGGAGTCAAAGGCTACCACATATTCCTCAGGGACTCCCGCAACCGGCTCCAGGACGCCTATGAGGACGGCCGCGAGGACAAGCCCGCCGTCCCGGGCAAGGACATCGTCTCCACGATAGACGCCCACCTGCAGCAGTATGGGCAGAGGCTGATGGAAGGCAAGGTCGGCTCCGTCGTGGCGATAGAGCCCTCCACCGGGGAGATTCTCGCGATGGTGTCAAGTCCCGGCATCGACGTCGATGTGCTCTCGGACATAGGGCGCCACTACGGCGAGATCGCGCGCAACCCGCGCAAGCCTATGTTCAACAGGACCGTGATGGCTTCATATCCGCCGGGGTCGGTGTTCAAGCTGATCAACGGCCTGATCGGACTCCAGGAGGGGGTGCTCCAGCCGTCATATTCCTATCCGTGCTACAAGGGCTACTACTATAGCGGCAACCATAAGCTCGGCTGCCACGCCCACGCCTCCCCGCTCCAATTCCGGGACGCGATCGCCACCTCATGCAACGGCTACTTCTGCTATGTGCTGCGCAACATCCTGGAGAACAAGGCTTACGGCAGCACGGCCGAGGCGCTCGACGCATGGCGGGACTATGTACTCAGCTTCGGCTTCGGCCACAAGCTCGGGAGCGACTTCCCGTCTGAGCTCGGCGGCAACATCCCTACCGCGAAATACTACGACCGCATCTACGGGGCTGGCCGATGGAGATTCCAGACCGTGGTCTCGCTGTCCATCGGACAAGGAGAAATCGGGGCGACGCCTCTGCAGATAGCGAACCTGGCAGCCATCATGGCCAACAGGGGCTTCTACTACATCCCGCATATCGTGAAGGACTCGGACGGGGTGAGAATCGACGGGCGCTTCCACGAGAAACAGTACACCAAAGTGGACACATCATACTTCCAGGTCGCCGTAGAGGGGATGTATATGGCGGTGAACGGAGGCGGCTCGGCCGGCATGACAGCCCGCGCCGCAGCCATACCGGGGCTGGACGTGTGCGGCAAGACAGGTACGGCGCAGAACCCGCACGGCAAGGACAATTCCGTGTTTCTGTGCTTCGCCCCCAAGGACAACCCGAAGATTGCTGTGGCCGCGTATGTGGAGAATGCCGGATTCGGCGCCACCTGGGCGTTGCCGGTAGCCTCGCTGATGCTTGAGATGTATCTCAAAGGGGAAATCTCCCCTCAGCGCAAATATCTGGAGGACAGACTGCTCACGACAAGATTCTTCTAGGCATGGGAATATTCAACACAGGCAGCCGCCAATTTGAGAGAAACCTTCGGCAGACCGTCGACTGGAAACTTGTGCTGTGCTATATAGCCATCGTGCTCATCGGTTGGGTGAGCATATACGCCTCCGTACACTCCACGGAGCCCTCGTCCATATTCGACCCCGGATGCAGAAGCGGAAAGCAGTTTGTCTGGATAGTCGTGGCACTCCTGTTCGACGCGCTTATCTTGTTCGCCATCAACCCGCGGCTCTGGGAAGTCATCACTCCTGTAGCATATCTGATGGTGTTCTGTCTGCTTGTGCTGGTGATTTTCGTCAGCAAGGACGTAAAGGGCTCGCACTCGTGGTTTGAGTTCGGGCCGGTGAAGTTCCAGCCGGCCGAAGTGTCAAAGATCACCACCTCGCTCATGCTGGCCATGGTGATGAGCCGGCAAGGGTTCCGTCTGGCCTCAAGGAAGGGTTTACTGTCCGTGGCCCTGATAATCGGGCTCCCGATGCTGGCCATTCTCGGGGAGAGCGAGACCGGCTCCGCCCTCGTATATGTCGGGTATCTGTTCGTGTTGTACCGCGAAGGATTTTCCGGGTGGTGGTTCATATTCCTCGGCTCCGCCGTCGTGCTGTTCATCCTGACGTTGACGGCTCCGTGGTGGGCTGCGGCCATATTCCTCGCCCTGCTGTGCACCGCATTCTTTTTCTTCGGTTCAGGCTTCCGCAAAGGCCGGGGAGTCAGGATGGACAGTATCCTCAAGACTCTCGCCGTGCTCGCCGCCGGAGTCATGTTGATATTCGCCACGGACTTTCTCTTCGACAATGTGCTTCAGGACCATCAGCGAAAGAGGATCGAGGTGTTGCTGGGGATGAAGGAAGACCCGTCAGGAGTGGGATATAATGTGCGGCAGTCGATGATTGCCATCGGCTCCGGCGGACTGACCGGCAAGGGTTTCCTCAACGGCACCCAGACGACATACGGGTTCGTGCCGGAGCAGAGCACGGACTTCATCTTCTGCACAATCGGCGAAGAGTGGGGTTTCCTGGGGTGTCTGGGACTGATTCTGCTGTATGTCTTCCTGATATACAGGCTGGTGGCTGACGCCGAGAAGAGCCGGGAGGCGTTCACCAGAATCTACGGTTACTGCGTGGCGTCCTGCCTGTTCATGCACCTTTTCATCAATATCGGGATGACCATCGGCCTCATGCCTGTGATCGGGATTCCGCTGCCTATGCTGAGTTACGGCGGGTCGTCGCTGCTGTCGTTCTCGATGATGGTATTCATTTTCCTGGCGCTTAACAGACAGGAGAAGAAGTATTTTTAGTATAAAATTACTACTTTTGTCCCTGCAAACCTCGCCGCGTGGAGTACGGCGCAAATACGAGGGAATGCCTTGGTGGTGGAATGGTAGACACGAGGGACTTAAAATCCCTTGGGCAGCAATGCCCGTGTGAGTTCGAGTCTCATCCGAGGCACTATGTTTACGGGGCATATCCCCGAACCCCTGCGCTTGCTGCGCAAGCGCGCTTTCTCAACCCCAGTCACTATTGATACGGGGCATATCCCCGTGCCCCTGCGGCGCTCAAGTCGCTTTCCGACTTTGCAGAGCAAAGTCCCGCGACCGCGCCGGTCCGCTGATGCGGACTCTCCAGTCAAGCCATTCAGCGATGTCTTTCTGCCGGGCATATCCCCGTGCCCCTGCGCTTGCTGCGCAAGCGCGCTTTCTCAACCCCAGTCACTTCGTGACAGCCCCTTTCAGGGGCATACCGGCTCGGCAAGCCTCCGCCGGGCGTCTCCGCTGCTTCGATGTCTGCGACATCTCGCTGACGCTCCGCCGCGCCGCTTGTGCGGCCCCCTCCGGGAGTCTCTTTCCGACTTTGCAGAGCAAAGTCCCGCGACCGCGCCGGTCCGCTGATGCGGACTCTCCAGTCAAGCCATTCAGCGATGTCTTTCTGCTGGGCATATCCCCGAACCCCTGCGCTTGCTGATGAATTGAAAGAGAGGAATCGTCAAGGGGTTATTGACGATTCCTTCTTGTCTTGAAACCCACTTGCCACTTGGCGGTTAATACAGGAATCCGAAAAGCCAGAGAGGGATCTTGTTACCGCGACCGAACTCGACACCATCAATAGCCAGGAAACTGCTCTCGATATCCTTAATCTGATTGAAACTCTTTTTGGGACCACCCACCTCGAACAGATAGCGGTCATCTACGAGGAAATCACCTCTGTCCGGATAATTGACCTTGCACACGCGACTTAACTGGTTGTAGAAAAAGGTTTCCCTGATTGTCCCGATTTCGGGAGCACTGGACAGAGCATACATCAAGTTGGGGTTATCCAGGAACAATTTGTCGGGTGACGACATCTTCTTGACGGCCTTGACGTTGGTTTTGAGCTGTCCGATCAAGGCCGCCCTTTCCAGCAAATCCAAGAGTTTGAGCCCCTGTTCGCGGTTGACCTCCAACTGGGTGTAGATATCTTCCATCTTTGGAATGAAGGGGACCTGTGCCGCGACGATATACAGAAGCTTCTTCAGTTTCTGCACAGTTGCGTACTCCACTTCCGTAACGGCCGGGATGTCCTGCTCGATAACCTGTTTGCACACCTCTGCCAACCGTTCATCGAACCCTTCCGGGTCCTCTTTGTAGAAAGGATAGTAACCCTGATGCAGATAGTCATCGAAATAATCGAGCACGTGGACGTTGTTTGTGATTTCAGTAGCGATTTCCATGTGCCGGGAGAGGATATCGTCTAAACTGACCTTGTCCCAGGATAGGATACCCTCGAATGCAAGATACTCCCGGAAGGACATCCCGTTGATTATATTCATTGTTGCCCGGCGTGACAGGTCTGCATTCCCTTCGTCAATCTGAAGCATCGAACTGCCCGTGAACACGACATTCATGGAAGGATAGTTGTCATAGATGTTTTTGATGCCCCACTGCCAATTTTTGTATTTGTGGACCTCGTCCAGGAATAGGTGTGTCCCTCCGTGGATGTAGTGATACTCCACCAGGTCGTCCAAGCTGTTGCCGTTGAACCAGATATGGTCCAGCGAGGCATACAGTACTTTGCTGTCATCGGGGAAGGCCTCCCGGATATGCTGCTTCAGCAACGTGGACTTTCCCACGCCCTTTGGGCCCTTGATGCCAATGATCCGGGGCTTCCAATTGATCCGGTCGTAGATCTCGCGCTTGAAATCGAGGCTTACCTGGGAGGCCAATCTATGTGAGTTTCTATACAGTACGTCAGGATTGAGTTCCATAATAGATGCTTTAACGTCGAAGCAAACATACAAAAAAATCTTGAAAGATTGAAATTTTCTCGAAAAACAATCTTGGAGGATTGTTGTGACGGGCCTTCTGGTATTTACGCATAACTATTTTATACTTTCTTTCGAAATCTAAAGCGACTTCACGCACACAGCATCAGCATTTGTCCAAAAAAATGTTTCTTGGTAACTACTCCGGCGCGCCGGTCCGCTGATGCGGACTCTCCAGTCAAGCCATTCGGCGGTGTCCTTGTGCGCACCAGCCCCCTTTCTACGCACACGGGCGGTCCAGAATCGTCGCGGAGAGTGAAAACGCCCCTGGTGCGCACCGCGATGTTTCACGCGCCGGAGGATATTCCACAGGAGCGTAAGCCGGCGATAGTGCGTGCAGGGCTTGACCGTCCTGATACATCAAAGGGCCTCACCTTTTTCCGGTGAGGCCCTTTAGTCGTCGAATATGTCACGCGACACTACTCGAACTTGCTCTTGTCGATAACGATTCCCTTAATACTTTTGCCATCCGTCACTAGCGTCTTGCCGGTAAACTTCGGCGCCTTGGCGGCTTCATCAAAGTTACCGCTTGTGGCGTTCTTTTTGAAAAGACGGAACTCGACAGTAGCACTGGTAAAGTTGGCACCGACATAATAAAAAGCAACCCCATCCGCATCCGGGACTCCGCCCTGATAGCCCTTGTAATTCGATGACCCAATATGAATATCAGGACAAGAAGGCGAAACCATAACCAATATCGGTCCGGGACACTGTAGATACGTTACCGACCCCGGCGTCGTAATATCTGCGGTCTGGAGAATGTAGTCCTCTGACTCCAACGGATTTAGGCCTTTCACCAAAACCTTGAACGAAGTCCTCGCGCGCCAGTCTGTTATGGCAGCTGTCAACTTGCTGCCTGCATAGGTATAGTTTACTTCAGTGCGATAATAACACAAATGGTTACAATATACAGTCCCATCCATATATTCTTTATGTGGGCGAAACCACTGCGAGCCACTATAAAAGCTGGACATATATCCGGACAGGTTATTGAAGCCCTCATATACGACAGAGAACTTGCCGCTTGGCTTCAGGCTCCGGCCGGCGGCGAGGGCGTCGGCAGTCCACTTCGAGCCGTCATACGTGATGACAAGGTCAGGAGTCGGGTTGTTCGCCTGCGCGGTGTAGTTCCAGTCGTCGAACCACAGGTTGAGTTTGTCGCCGGCCACCCAGTCTTTCTTCGCTGCCTTGGTGTCTCCCGCACCGTCGAATCCGGCGATGTTGAGGTCAAGGATGATACTCTCGCCCGGGGACGGGGCCGCCGGGGTCTCGATTGACTTGCTGCAGGATGCGGACAGCATTGCCGCGAATGCGGCCGCGATGATGATTGAAATTCTCTTCATGATTCTGTCCTCCTTATAACCATTCTTCCTCGGTGTCGCCGCCGAACGGGTTGCCGAAATTCATGCCGCCCGTGCCCGGGACGCTGCCGCAGATGACCCCCTCCAGGGGCATCGTCACAATCTCCGAGAACGGAGA
>ENA-OUQF01000150-OUQF01000150.1-human-gut-metagenome-genome-assembly--contig:-NODE-150-length-66736-cov-6.390861_pt1 | contig 66736 bp, 55 predicted proteins | sample MGYA00237947_ERZ548826 | MGnify/ENA primary metagenome ERZ548826 (study PRJEB26490, sample SAMN05194701) | human gut metagenome | biome: terrestrial biome; feature: human-associated habitat; material... | reverse complement strand
TAAACCACACGCCCGATGTGAAGGAAAAGCTGCAGAAGCTCGGGCTTGTCGTGCTCACCGAACAGTCGTCGAGCGAGCCCGAAGCACTCGGGCGCGTCGAGTGGATTAAGCTTTTCGGCGTCCTGTTCGACAAGGAAGACGAGGCCGCACACCTGTTCAACGAGCAGAAGGCCCGCGTCGAGCAAACGTCGGGGCTCGCGTCGTCAGGTAAAACCGTGGCGTATTTCTACATTAACTCGAACGGGGCCGCCGTCACGCGGCGGGCGGGCGACTACGTGGCGCAGATGATCGAGCTTGCAGGCGGCAGCTACGCGCTCGATGACGCGCAGACGGCGTCGACGTCAGGTTCGTCAGTAACGCTCGAAATGGAGCGCTTCTACGCGACGGCGAAGGATGCCGACATCATCGTCTACAACGGCACCATCGACGAATCGGTTGCCACCTTGAACGACTTCGTAGGCAAAAACGCGCTATTGTCGCAGTTCAAAGCCGTGAAGAACGGCAACGTCTGGGTCACAAGCGCCGACATGTACCAGCAGATGACTTCTACCGCCGACATTATCGACGAGCTGCACGGGGCGGGGATCGGCGTCATCCTCGACTGGGTCCCGGCGCATTTTCCGAAGGACGAGCACGGACTGTGCGAATTCGACGGCGAGCCGCTTTACGAATTTCAGGGCAGGGACCGCATGGAGCACACGGGCTGGGGCACGCGCAAGTTCGACATTGCCCGCAACGAGGTCGAGTGCTTCCTCATCTCCAATGCCGTCTACTGGATCGAAGAATTTCATGCCGACGGTCTGCGCGTGGACGCGGTCGCGTCGATGCTGTATCTCGATTACGACAAAAAGCCGGGTGAGTGGAATCCCAACATCTACGGCGGGAACGAATCGCTTGAGGCGATCGCCTTCTTTAAAAAGCTCAACGGACACATTGCGGGCATGTTCCCCGACGTTTTGATGATCGCCGAGGAATCGACCGCCTTTGCCGCCGTGACAAAGCCTGTATCCGAGGGAGGATTGGGTTTCCGCTACAAATGGAACATGGGTTGGATGAACGATACGCTGAGCTATGCCGAGACCGAATTCGACTACCGCGGCGCGTTTCACAACAAGACCAATTTTTCCATGATGTACGCCTATTCCGAGCATTACATCCTGCCCGTCTCGCATGATGAGGTCGTTCACGGCAAAAAGTCGTTTCTCGACCGCATGCCGGGCGATTACTGGAGAAAATTTGCGGGCAGCCGCCTGTTTCTGTCGTATATGATGTTCCATCCCGGAAAAAAACTCACGTTTATGGGCGTTGAAATCGGTCAGTTCCGAGAATGGGATTATGAGGGAAGCATCGAATGGTTCCTTCTCGGCTACGATATGCACAAACAGCACCAAAGCTTTGTGCGCGATCTGAACCGCTTTTATCTTGCGCACCCCCAGCTCTGGCACAACGATCACGACTGGGACGGCTTCCGTTGGCTGCGCCCCGACGATTACATCAATTCGGTTTCGTCCTTTATGCGCATAAATCCCGCAGGGGACGCATATAAAGAATTGGTGGTCGTGCTGAATTACAACTATCCCGCGCGCGACGGCTTTGTCATCGACGTCCCCTATTCGGGCGTATACCGCGAGATCTTCAACAGCGATAAGTGCGAATACGGCGGAAGCGGATTTATCAACGAAAAACCGCTTGAATCCTTCAAGGGCGAGAACGGAAACGACCTTTTGTCGATTCATCTTCCTCCGCTCGGCGTTTCCGTGTTCGAGCTTCAAAAGCTTGATTCCGAACGGAAGGCGGGTACAAAATTGAAAGCCGCCCTTGCGGAAAAGGAAAAGCGCGAAAAAGCGCAGGAGCGGAAGGAACGGGCGGAAAAAACGGCGAAAAAGCCCGCCGCTGCAAAGAAAGACGAAAAAACAGCGCCGAAAAAGGAAAATACAAAGAAATAAAAACAAGAAAAATTCAAAACGAAAGGGGCAATAAACCGTGTTCAAAAAGAAAGAATGTGTCGCCATGCTGCTTGCGGGCGGGCAAGGAAGCCGCTTGTATGCCCTCACCGAGAAGACGGCAAAGCCGGCGGTAAGCTTCGGCGGCAAATATCGGATCATCGATTTTACTTTGTCCAACTGCGTAAACTCCGGCATCGACACCGTGGGCGTGCTTACGCAATATCAGCCGCTCGTGCTGAACGAATATATCGGCAACGGACAACCGTGGGATCTGGACCGCACTTACGGCGGCGTAAAAATTCTTCCGCCGTATCAGGGCAAGAAGAAAGCCGACTGGTATTCGGGTACCGCCAACGCCATCTATCAGAATCTGAATTTTATCAACCGTTACAACCCCGAATACGTTCTCATCCTGTCGGGCGACCATATTTACCAGATGCAATACGACGCCATGCTTCAGTTCCACAAGGAAAAGGGTGCCGACTGTACCATCGCCGTTATCGACGTGCCGATCGAAGAGGCGAGCCGATTCGGTATCATGAGCGCCGACGAGAACGGAAAGATTTATAAATTTGCCGAAAAACCGAAAAAGCCCGACAGCACGCTTGCTTCGATGGGCATCTACATCTTCAATCGCGACAAGCTCGAAAAATATCTCGAAGCCGACGAAAACGACCCGAATTCCTCCAAGGATTTCGGCAAAAACGTCATTCCCGCCATGCTTGCGGCGGGCGAAAAAATGTATGCGTATCCCTTCAGCGGCTATTGGAAGGATGTCGGAACAATCCAAAGCCTGTGGGAAGCCAACATGGATCTTTTGGGCGAACATCCCGCCCTTACGCTCGATAACCGCGAGCGCCGTGTATTTTCCCGCAACAACGCCGAACCGCCGCAGTTTATCGGCGAAAGCGCCGTGATCGGCAATTCGCTCATCACCGAGGGCTGCGAGATTTACGGCGAAGTCCATAACTCGGTTTTGTTCAGCGGCGTTGTCGTGGAGGAGGGAGCGACCGTCCGCGATTCGGTTATCATGAATAACGTCGTGATAAAGCGCGGCGCGACGGTGGATTATTCGATTCTCGATTCCGATGTTGCGGTCGGCGAAAAGGCTTCGATCGGAAAACCGAAGGACACCTCGCGCGGCATAACCGTCATCGGCGCGGGACTTCCCATCGCCGACGGGGTCGTCGTCGAAGACAATGTCATGGTCAACGATTCTTACTACGAAGAAAATCTAAAGGGAGGCAAAAACGAATGACAGCGTTCGGTCTTGTATTTTCCAACATTCATGATAAATGTATTCCCGAGCTGACCCGCCGCCGCACCATGGCGTCGGTTCCCTTCGGCTGCCGGTATCGCCTTATCGACTTTACGCTTTCGAATCTCGTCAACGCGGGCATCGGCAAGGTCGGCGTTATCGTTCACAACAATTACCAGTCGCTTCTCGACCATATAGGAAACGGTAAGGACTGGGATCTTGCCCGCCGCTCGGGCGGTATCAAGATTCTGCCGCCGTTTATTACCTCATACGACAGCCAAGCCGCGTCCCGTCTTTATGCCAGCCGCCTTCAGGCGCTCATGGGCGTATTGAGCTTTATCGAGCACGCGACCGAGGATTACTGCGTGCTGTCCGATTGCGACTGTATTGTCAACCTCGATATTCACGACGTTCTGGAACAGCACGTCGCAAGCGGCGCGGACGTCACCTTTGTGACCAAGCGGGAATACCTCTCCGAGGAGCGCGCCTCGACCCGCACCTTCTTCCGCACCGAAAACGGCAGAATCCGCCAGTGCTATTCGCACACCAAGCGCATTTCGGGCGAATTCGATGTGTCCTTAAACATCATGGTCTTGAAGACCCGTCTTCTCTATAACCTTTTGGTCGACGCCATGTCGCGCGATCTCAAGAGCTTTACGACCGATATCGTCGCCAACAACCTGACGCTGATGGATTTTCGTATTTACGAATTCGGCGGCTTTTATGCGACGGTCGGCTCGATGGCGGAATACTACGACTGCAATATGCAGCTTTTGGACCGCAATGTTCGCCGTCAGCTGTTTGACGTGCCCGAGCGCGCCGTTTACACCAAGATCCGCAATTCGCCCCCGACCCTTTATTCCGACACGGCAAACGTCAAAAATTCGCTCATCGCCGACGGCTGCGACATCGAAGGAACGGTGGAGAACTGCATTCTGTTCCGCGGAACCAAGATCGGCAAGAACGCCGTTGTGAAAAACTGCATCCTTATGCAGGACACCTACGTCGGAAACAACGTAAAAATCAACTGCGTCATCGCCGACAAGAACGTAATGATCAAGGACGACAAGGAATTTGCGGGACTGCCCGAAATTCCGTTTTATCTGAACAAAGGAGCGCAAATCTGATGAAGATACTGTTTGTCGGCTCGGAGATCATGCCCTTTGCGGCGACGGGAGGACTCGGCGATGTGCTGGGGTCGCTCCCGCAGGCGATCGCGTCTGCCGACGAAAAGGATGATATCCGCGCGGTCATGCCGCTGTACGGCTCGATCGGGGCGGAGCATCGCCGCAAAATGAAATTTATAAAAGCCTTTGAGGTAACGCTTTCGTGGCGCAAGCTTTACTGCGGCGTTTTTTCGTTAAAGAAAAACGGCGTCACCTATTATTTTCTCGACAACGAATATTATTTCAAGCGCGACAGCCTGTACGGCAGTTTTGACGACGGAGAACGCTATGCGTTCTTCTGCGCCGCCGTTCTGCGCATGATGTATGAGGTGGATTTTTACCCCGATATTCTGCACGCCAACGATTGGCAAAGCGCGCTCTCGGTCGTTTACCTGAATCTGAAATACCGCTGGATCGAACCGTATTCGAAGATCCGCACGGTGTTCACCATCCACAACATCCAGTACCAGGGGCAGTACGACTTTGCGATCCTCGGCGATGTTTTCGACATTGAAGCAAAGGATCGCGGTTATGTCGATTACGGCGGGTGTATCAACCTCATGAAGGGCGCGATCGAGCTTTGCGACCGTGTGACGACCGTTTCGCCGACCTATGCGCGGGAAATTCTGTCGCCCGAATATTCCTTCGGACTCTCCGAGCTTCTGCGCCGTCATGAAGGAAAGCTGTGCGGCATTCTCAACGGGATCGACTATACCTACTACGATCCGAAGACCGACCCCGCGATCGCGTCCGATTATTCGTGGCGCGCACTCGGCAAAAAAACGCCGAACAAGACGGCTTTTCAAAAAGAACACGGACTGCCGACCGACGAGAACATTCCGCTTTACTGCATGATCTCCCGCCTTGCGGGTCACAAGGGCTTTGACCTTGTGAAATATATGCTTGAGGATTTTGTTGCGAATCACAAGGCTCAGGTAGCGATTCTCGGCAAGGGCGAAGAGGATTACGAGAACTATTTCCGCTACCTTGCGGGAAAATACCCGGACAAGGTGTCGGCGCTTTTGGTTTATGATCGCGCCCTCTCCAAAAAGCTTTACGCCGCGGCGGATATGTTTATCATGCCGTCCAAGAGCGAGCCGTGCGGGCTTTCCCAGATGATCGCGTCGCGCTACGGCGCCGTTCCGATCACGCGCGAGACGGGCGGTCTTTATGACTCCATTAAGGGCTACTACGTCGACGAGCACGGCAAGGTCTGCGGAAACGGCTTTACCTTCCGCAATTACAATGCCGATGAGCTGCGCGACCGCATGCAGGCGGCGTATGAATTGTATTTTGACAAGACCGCGTGGCAAAAACTGGTCCGCAAGGTCATGCGCGAGGATTTTTCATGGGAAAAATCCGCCGAAGACTATCGGAATCTGTATCATACGCTTGCCTGACACAACGCAAATTCCCACCCCCGCAACACACGAAAGGATGCAAAAACATTGAACTTCACGAAAGACGAAATCAAAGAAACCTTAAACGGAAAGCTTTCCCGCTATTTCGGAACCACTCCCGCCGACGCTTCCGCCGAGCAGATCTATAAGGCGGCCGCCGTCACGGTGCGCGATATTTTGGCGAACAAGCGAAACGCGTATAAAAAGACCGTCAACGAAAAGGCGGGCAAGCGCGTTTATTATATGTGCATGGAATTCCTTCTCGGAAGAAGCTTAAAGATCAACCTTTTCAATCTCGGTCTTACCGACGTTTTCGAAGAGGCGCTGAAGGATTACGGCTGCACGCTCGAACAGCTCTATGAAATGGAACCCGATGCGGGTCTCGGCAACGGCGGTCTCGGAAGACTTGCCGCCTGCTTTATGGATTCGCTTTCCTCGCTCGATTATCCGGCGACGGGCTTTTCCATCTGCTACGAATACGGACTTTTCAAGCAAAAGATCGTGGACGGTATGCAGGTCGAGCTTCCCGATATCTGGCTTCCCGGCGGAGAAAGCTGGCTGATTCCCCGCACCGACCGCATTTTCAAGGTGCGCTTCGGCGGACACGTAAAGGAAAACTGGAATAACGGTAGATTGGAGATCCAATACGAGGATTACGACGAGGTCGAAGCGGTTCCGTACGATATGATGATCTCGGGCTATCGCTCCGACGCGGTAAGTCAGCTCCGTTTGTGGAAGGCGCGCGATATCGTCAATTTCAATATGAAGCTGTTCACCCAGGGACAGTATACGCAGGCGCTTGAGGAAAGCACCCGTGCCGAGGTCATTTCGAAGGTGCTGTACCCCTCCGACAACCACAACGAAGGAAAGCTTCTGCGCCTGACACAGCAGTATTTTCTTGTTTCGGCATCCTGCCAGAGTATTATCCGCGACCATATGGCGGTCTACGGCGATCTTTCGAACTTTGCCGATAAGGTCTCGATCCACATTAACGACACGCACCCCGCTCTCTGTATCCCCGAGCTTATGCGTATTTTCATCGACGATTACTGTATGTCGTGGGATGCGGCGTGGGATATCGTGACGCGCACGGTGTCGTATACCAACCACACGGTTATGCCCGAGGCGCTGGAATGCTGGAACGAGGACCTGTTCCGCCTGAAGCTTCCGCGCATTTATTCGATCGTTCACGAGATCAACGAGCGCTTCTGCCGCGCCGCGTGGGATACCTTCCCGGGAAATTGGGATAAGATCTCGTCGCTTGCGATCCTTTCGAATTCCACCGTCCGCATGGCGAATCTGAGTATCGTCGGTTCGCATTCGGTAAACGGCGTTTCGAAATTGCACTCCGATATTCTCAAAACGTCCACCTTTAAGGACTTTTACAAAATGTATCCCGAGCGCTTTTGCAACGTGACCAACGGAATCGCACACCGAAGATGGCTGAATTGCTCGAACCCCGCGCTTACCCGTTTGATCGACGACTGCATCGGCACCGATTATTACAAAGAACCGGCGAAGATCCGCGAATTTGAAAAATTTGCCGACGACCGTGCCGTTCTCGAACGCCTTGCCGAAATAAAGCGGCAGAACAAGAAGGAGTTTTCCGACAAGATCTTCAAAAAGACGGGCATCCGTCTGAATCCCGAGTCGGTTTTCGACGTTCAGATCAAACGGATGCACGAATATAAGCGGCAATTGCTCAACGCTTTGAACATCATCAGCATTTACAATATGCTCAAAGAAAACCCCGACGCGCCGATTCGCCCGCAGACGTATATTTTCGGAGCGAAAGCCGCGCCCGGCTATTATATGGCAAAGCAGATCATAAAGCTTATCTATTTCATCTCCAAGGACATCGAGCAAAACCCGAAGATTCGCGAGAAATTACAGGTTCTGTTTGTCGAGGATTACAACGTGACGCTTGCCGAAGCCCTGATACCGGCGGCGGAAATTTCCGAGCAGATCTCGCTTGCGGGTAAGGAGGCAAGCGGAACGGGCTGTATGAAGCTGATGATCAACGGCGCGCTCACCATCGGAACGCTTGACGGCGCCAACGTCGAAATGCTGGCGGCGTGCGGCAAGGAAAATATGTTCATCTTCGGTCTTACGGCGGATGAGGTGGAAAAGCAGTGGCTTGCGGGTTACAATTCCGCCCTCTACTGCGTCAACAACAAGCGCCTGAACGACGCGATCAACGCCCTCCACAACGGCTTTGCGGGCGAAAACTTCGCGGAGATTGCAAACTATCTGCTCGCCGGTCACGGCGTTGCCGACCCGTATATGTGCCATGCCGATTTCGATTCGTATACCCGTGTTCACGACCAGCTCATGCGCGAATACGACGACCCCGAAAAGTGGAACCGCATGTCGCTCATGAACATCGCTTCGGCGGGCTACTTTGCCGCCGACCGCAGTATTACCGAGTATGCGGACAATATTTGGCATCTTGAGCGCATAACGCTCGACGAAGACTGAGAAGACCCAATCGAAAAAACGGAGCCGCACCGCGATTTTTTCGGGCGGCTCCGTTTCAAATTTTTTACGGAGAAATTTATGTATTTCCTTGACCCGCGGGCGCTTTCCCGCGATGAACCGATCGTTTTGAAAAACCGGACCGAGAACGGCACTTTCCGTCTCAGCAAGGCGTATTCACAGAGCGAAAACGCGGAATTCGTTCTTTTTGTCCCGCAGACGCTCGGCGTCTATGCACCCGTCTTGTCGGTGTTTTGCGACGGCGGCGAAAAAAGAGCGCGTCTTGCCTTTCAAAAAGAAAAGTGCGAAAACGGAGTTGAAACGTACCGTCTTTCCTTCTCGGTTTCGGCTCTTATTACGGATACGGCTTTGAATCCGCGTCCCGACGGCGGGAACGCGCGCGGCACGGGGCTTTTGTTTTTCACGGTCTTGTTTTCGTCGGGAAACGATGTTTTTGCCCTCTCGTCGGTCAACAACGTCGACGGGGTGCTGACCGAAGAAAACGCGGCGCAGCCCTTTAAAATGCTCGTTTATGAGGACGGTTTCGAAACGCCCGATTGGTATAAGGACGCGGTGATGTATCACATTTTCGTCGACCGCTTTTGTAAGGGCAGCGTCCCCGTTCCGAAAAAAGAAAATGCCGTTCTGAACGAGGACTGGGAAAACGGCGTGCCGCAATACGGCGAAAAACCGGGAGATTTCTGCGCCAACAATATGTTCTTCGGCGGCACGCTGTACGGAATTGCCGAAAAGCTCGATTATCTTGAATCGCTCGGCGTGAATCTTCTTTATTTAAGCCCGATCTTCGACGCTTACTCCAACCACAAATACGACACGGGCAATTACGGCGCGGTCGATGCGATGTTCGGGGGAGAAGAAGGACTTCGGACGCTTCTTTGCGCCTGTCGAGAGCGGAATATCCGCGTGATCTTGGACGGCGTTTTCAATCATACGGGCGACGACAGCCTGTATTTCAACCGTTACGGGCGCTACCCGTCGGTCGGCGCGTATCAGGCAGAGTCTTCGCCTTACCATGACTGGTTCATCTTCCGCCGTTTCCCGAACGATTACGAATGCTGGTGGGGCATCACGATACTGCCGAAATTAAATCTTCACAACCCGCAGGCCGAAGAGTATCTCGTCGGAGAAGACGGCATTGTCGCAAAGTATCTTCGCGAGGGAATCACGGGCTATCGACTGGATGTCGCCGACGAGCTGCCGCCGCATTTTTTGGAAAAGCTTCGCAAGACCGTGAAGAACGAAAAGGGCGACGGAGTCGTTCTCGGCGAGGTGTGGGAAAACGCCGCCGACAAGATCGCCTACGGCCGGAGACGCGCCTATTTTTGCGGGAAACAGCTCGACGGCGTGATGAATTATCCCGTCAAGGACGCGATCGTCCGCTTTGTAAAGGAGGGCGACGCGCGGGCACTTTACGATACCGTCTCGGATATTTATTCGAGCTATCCGTCTTTTGTGTCGCTGACTCTTATGAATCTTCTCGGGACGCATGACACCGAACGCATTTTGACGGTTCTCGGGACCGAGCGCCATCACGGGCTTTCCAACCGCGCGCTTTCACATTTTCGCCTGAACGAAGAGGAATACCGTGCGGGAAAGCAAAAGCTTTTGTGCGCGTCGGTTTTGCAATTTACTCTGCCCGGAACGCCGTCGGTCTTTTACGGCGACGAGGCGGGCGTGCAGGGGGGACACGATCCGTTCTGCCGCGCGACCTTCCCGTGGGGGCGCGAGGACGAAGAGCTTTTGGCGCATTATCGACTTCTCGGCCATCTCCGCCGCACCTGCCGCGCTCTTTGCCGCGGCGGGCTTTCGGTAAAACATGCCGAAAACGGCGTGTTTGTCTTTGAGCGCACTTTGCCCGACGAGACGGTCACGGTTGCGGTCAACTGCGGGAAAGAGGATTTCCTGCTGACTCTTGAAGACGACGCGGCGGAGCTTTTGCGAAAAGAGGATTTTTCGGCGGACGGCGATTTTTCACTTTCGCCCTTTTCCTGCGCGATCTTTCTTTCGAAAAAGGCACCGAGCGCAAAGGAGAACGGATGAAAACGAAAACGCAAACGCAAGCACGCACGGTTTCGGCGGACGGCGAGGAGATATCGTATCTTCTCGAAAAAAAGAAAATGAAAAACATCTATCTTCGCGTGCGCCCCGACGGAAGCGTTTATGTAACGGCGCCGACGCGCGCCGAAGAGGCTTTTCTCGATTCGTTCGTCCGCTCGCGCGTCGATTTTATCAAAAAGGCGCGGGAAAAGGTCAAAGAAGAGCGCGGGAAGAATATTTTACTGCACGATTTTCGCGACGGCGATACGTTTTTCCTCTTCGGGCGCGAAATTCTTTTGCGCATAGACCGAAAAGAGGGCAGTCGCGAAAAGACGGCCTTTGACGGAAAAACGCTCACCTTTTTTGCCGACGACCCGTCGGACGGCGAACAGATCAAAAAGCGTTGGGAGCGGTTTATGACCGAGCAGTGCCGCTCGTATTTTCCCGAGGCGGCCGAAAAAATGCGTGCGCTTCTCGTTTCGCGCGGATACGCGATCCCGACCCCCTCTCTTCGCGTGCGCGTCATGCGATCGCGCTGGGGAAGCTGTATGCCGAAAAAAGCCGTCGTAACGCTCAACCGCCGCCTTGCCGAAGCCGACGCGCGCTGTATCGATTATGTGATCCTGCACGAGCTTTGCCATTTTGTTCACCCCGATCATTCGGCGCGCTTTCATGCGCTCATGTCGTCGCTCATGCCCGATTGGAAGGAGCGGAAGGCGCTTTTGAACAAAAGTGTGTCGCTTACCGAATGAAAAGGGCGAAAGGCACGGAAAAATCATCGCGGCGGTTGACAGAAAGCATTCTTTTTGTTATAATTAAAGAATACAGTATTGCAGAACCGTTTTAATGTTGAGGGAGATAACCGATGAATAAAAAGTATAAAGTAGGCATTATCGGCGCGACCGGCATGGTCGGTCAGCGTTTTATCACGCTTTTGCACGAGCATCCGTGGTTCGAAATTTCCGTTTTGGCGGCAAGCGCCCGCTCGGCGGGAAAGACCTATCGCGAAGCGGTGGGCGAGCGCTGGAAGATGAAAACACCCATGCCCGCCGACGTTGCGGAAATGACGGTATACGACGCGGCGCAGGTCGAAAAGGTTTCGGCAATGTGCGATTTTACCTTCTGCGCCGTCGATATGAAAAAGGACGAGATCCGCGCGCTGGAGGAGGCTTATGCCAAGACCGAAACGCCCGTCGTTTCGAATAATTCCGCCAACCGCGTAACGCCCGACGTTCCGATGGTGATCCCCGAGATAAACGACGGACATCTTGCCGTAATCGAGGCGCAGAGAAAACGTCTCGGCACAAAATTCGGCTTCATCGCCGTAAAGCCCAACTGCTCCATCCAGAGCTATGTCCCCATGCTGACGCCGCTTCTTCCTTTCGGAATAAAAGACGTCGTCGTCACGACCTATCAGGCTATTTCCGGCGCGGGCAAGACCTTTAAGGAATGGCCCGAGATGATCGATAACGTCATTCCCTACATCGGCGGCGAAGAGGAAAAGAGCGAAAAAGAGCCGCTTCGCATTTGGGGCAAGGTCGAAAACGGAGCGATCGTGAGCGCGAAAGCGCCGCTTATCACGACCCAGTGTATCCGTGTTCCCGTCAGCGACGGTCATACGGCGGCGGTCTTTGTCCGATTCGAAAAGAAGCCCTCGAAAGAAGAAATTCTCGACGCATGGAAGAACTTCCGCGGCGCGCCGCAGGAATTGAAGCTTCCCTCCGCGCCCGAGCAATTTATCACCTATTTTGAGGAAGATAACCGTCCCCAGGCGGCGCTCGACCGCGATCTTTACGGCGGTATGGGCGTTTCGGCGGGCAGACTGCGCGAGGACAGCCTTTTCGATTATAAGTTTGTCGGTCTTTCGCACAACACTTTGCGCGGCGCCGCCGGCGGCGCGGTGCTCATCGCCGAGCTTTTGTGCGCGAAGGGATATATTGTTCCGAAGAACGAGCGGTAAAAGAAACAAGAGAAAAAAGAGCGAAAAGCTAAAGCTTTTCGCTCTTTTTGATTAACGCGGCGCCGCATGCGTGCTCAATTCAACTCGCACATTTGCGGCGACACCGAAATGACGCCGTTTTCAACGATCGTCTCGTTCAAAAACTCTCGGAAAAATTCGAGCGGAACATACGTATATCCGTCGCGCACGACGGTCTCCTGTTCATTTTCGATCGTGCGGCTCATGTCGATCACCTTTAAATGCCCTTCAAAGACCGCTTCGCACGATCGGTTTTTCAGCGTCGCCTTTTGGATGGAATCATCGTCCACCGTGACCGACTGCGTGTCGTAATCCCATGTGACGTTGTATCCCAAGACCTCGGCGATCTTGCGCAGCGGGACCATCACGGTCTCGCCTTCGATATAAGGCTCTGCGGGAAGATCGTCGAGCGCAAGCTCGTTTCCGTTGACAAGGAGCGAAAAGCTTTTTGTTTCTTCGACAGCTTCGGCGGCTTCGGCTTCGGCAAGGGCGGGAAGCGAGGCAAGAGAAAGGGCAAGAGCAATAAGGGCGGAAAGTGTTTTTTTCATGTATGTCGCTCCTTTTGTGTAATTTTATAAAGACGGATAAATCGTTTTCGAAATTCCTGTTTAATGAGACGAAAAAAGAGGAAAAGAGTTCCGCAAAAAAGAAAATCCGCCGAAACGGATTGTTTTTTTGTCCGATCGGAGCAGAAAACACGCTTTTGTTATGGTAAAGTAAAGGCAGCCGATACGGCGAATTTTTTAAAACGGTGATTAGTCAAAACTAACTGCGATTCCGATTTAATAGTTAGTCAAAACTAACCAAAGGAGATGACAACATGAGCGTAGTGATCGTAGGCGGAAACGAATGTATGGAGCGGCGATATAAGGAGCTTTGCGAGTCGTATGACTGCAAGGCGAAGGTCTATACCAAGGTGACGGGCAGTATGAAGGGAATCGGCTCTCCCGATCTGCTGGTTTTGTTCATCGGGACGATGTCGCACAAAATGCTTCACTCGGTCCTCTGCTGTACAAAAGACCGCGTAAAGCGTGTCGTACGCTGTCCGCAAAGCTCCGTATCGGCTTTGAAGCAGGTGCTGGAACAGCACGGCAAAGAAGGTGCGGCGCGTGTCTGAGGAGCTTCTCATACGCTATGCGTCGCCCACCCTTGCGGGGCTGAAAACGGGAAGCCTTTTCAACTGCCCCGCCGAGGAGGAAAAAAGCTTAAACGAAAGCATTCGCGCTTTTAACAAAACGCTTTTGCCGAAGGGGCTTCGTCTTTTGAAGCTGTACGGAAAAGGCGGGGCACAGCTTTATCTTTACCGCCCCGCTCGCCTGCGGCGCGATATGCAAAACACCCTTTCCAAGGAGCTTTTGCAAAAGAAGCATTATCCCGTTGAAAATCCGACCCTTTGCGTCGCCGAATTGTCCCGACGCATGAAAAACTGTCTTTCGCAGGAAAAAAACGAAAATTTTCCGCACGAGATCGGACTGTTTCTCGGCTATCCGCCCGAGGACGTTCTGGGCTTTATGCGAAAGGGCGCGGGAGGCTCGAAGCGCAGCGGAGCATGGAAGGTGTACGGAGACGAAAAGAGCGCGAAGAAGTGCTTTGCGCGGTATAAAAAGTGCAAAGAAGTCTATGCTAAATGCTATAAAAGAAATAACGATATGGAACGACTGATCGTGGCGGAAGCCACGCACGAAACGAAAGGAGAAAAGGCAATATGAAAAAGGTCGCCGTAGTATATTGGAGCGGAACGGGCAACACCGAAGCAATGGCAAACGCCGTTATGGAGGGAATCGAACAAAGCGGAGGACAGGGAACGCTTTTCACCGCGTCGGAATTCGACCAAAATTTGCTTGCGGGCTTTGACGCCGTCGCTTTCGGCTGTCCCTCTATGGGTTCGGAACAGCTGGAGGAAAGCGAGTTTGAACCGATGTTTGCCGCCTGCGAGAGCGCCCTTTCGGGTAAAACGATCGCGCTTTTCGGCTCATACGGCTGGGGAGACGGCGAATGGATGCGCGATTGGGAAGGCCGATGCGGCGCCGCGGGAGCGCATCTTGCGTGCGAAAGCGTTATCTGCAACGACGCGCCCGACGAGGAAACTCTTTCCGCTTGCCGCGGCATGGGCGCAATTTTGGCGGCGTAAACCGAAACGAAAAACAAAAACCAAAACCAAAGAAGTCCGCGAAAAAACGTTTTCGCGGACTTCTTCTTCGTATTTTAAGGACACGGCGTAAATTCTGCCGAAAATGAATTGCATTTTTTGTCGTTTTGTGTTACAATGAAATAACAAAAGAGCGGTAAACGGCATTTCACGCCCCGGACGGGCGCGGAAAATAAACGAATTGAGGGAAAGTATCGTGTCGAAGAAAAAAACATTGTTTTCCGGTGCTATCGGAGGATTTAATCGGGCGCAGGTTGTGGAATATCTGGAGGAACTGAACCGAAAGGCGCGGGTCGCCAAGGAACAGACCGATTTTGAGATCGCCCGCCTCGAGACCGAGGTGTCGGAGCTTGCGCCGCTGCGCGACGAGGTCGAACGGCAAAAGACCGAGCTTTCCGAATTGAAAAGCGAAAAAGAACTGCTGGAAAGCGATGTCGAAAATCAGAAAAGCTCCATCGAACAGCTGAAAAACGAAAACGAAGAGCTTTCGAAAAAGAACGCCGAAATGAGCAAGGATTATCTTTTGTTCCGTGAAAAGGCGCATCGATACGATGCGGACAAACTCGAAGCGGGCGGTATTCTGGAGCGCTCGAAAACGGAGGCGGATCGGATCCTTTCCAAGGCGAAAAGAGAAGCCGACGAGCTTTTGGAAAAGGCGCGCCGCGAAGCCGACGAACACGCCGCGCGCGTCAATGCCGAGAGCGAAAAGCTGGTGGAGGAGAACATCCGCAAGGTGAAATATCTTTACAAGCGCCGCGAAGAGCTTTTGTCGGCATTTGAAAAGGTAAAGGATGCCGCCGGCGGCTTTTATGACAGCGTGGCAAGCACCCTTTCGGACGATAACAAGGACGAATAAAAAACGGACAAAAAACAAGAAAATAAAAGCTTGGAAGAAGGGAGAAACGTATGGCGGTCTATTCTTTTCGAATCGAAGAACTGCGCGAAAAAGCCCCGTGCCTTCACGCGGGCGACGAGGTTTTTCTGTCGGGCATTTGCTATACCGCGCGCGACGCCGCACACAAAAAAATAAGGGCGCTCCTTTCGGAAAACGCCCCGCTTCCTTTTTCTCTCCGCGATGCCTGCCTTTATTACGCGGGTCCTACCCCGGCGCGCCCGGGAAGCCCGATCGGCTCCTGCGGTCCGACCACTTCGTCCCGCATGGACGTGTACACTCCCGAATTTCTTGACCGCGGACTGTGCGCTGTAATCGGCAAGGGAAAACGCTCGAAAGAGGTTGTTGACGCGATTATCCGCAACGGTGCGGTCTATTTCTGTGCCATCGGCGGCGCGGGCGCGCTGGCGGCAAAGTGCATCACCGAATGCGATGTTATTGCTTTTCCCGAGCTGGGATGCGAATCGGTGAAGCGACTCACGCTTTCGAATTTTCCCGTTTATGTCGCGCTCGATTGCCACGGAGGGAGCCTTTTCAAAGAATAATGAGCACCGGGTGCTCTGCGTTTTGCACTATTTGAAAAGGACCTTTCGCATTCTTTCCAAAAGCATGGCGGCGGCAAGACTGACCGCCAAAAGCGCGGGAAATGCGGCGAGGAGCATAAAGACATTTTCGCTCCACAAAAAGTAACGCACAAAGTATTTTTGCGTGACAAAATAGCAATAAAAGAAGGAATGCGTGTAAAAGATGTCGGCGGAATATTTTCCGAGAAACGAAAGAACGCCTCCGACGGTCGGCATGCGGCAGAAGACGCAGCGCATGAAAAGAAGAATCGAGAGCGCAAAGAAGGTATCGAACGCAAGTCCGATCTTCGCGCGCAGGATCGTGCAGGCAAGAAATACAAGAAAGCTTATCGCCGTGTATTTTGCACGGCTTTTTTCACACATTTCGCAAAAGCGCGAAAGAAGGTCTCTTTGCGCAAGAAAAATGCCGACGCAGAAGGGGAAAAACCAATAGATCTCCCGACAGGTGTCCCAAACGTTGTTGCCGAAGATCGTGTACAGGATCAGCGGCAGCGCCGTCACGGGAAGTAAAAGATACGGCACTTTTTTGCAAAGACGATAAAACAGCGGAAACAAAAGATATAAGACCAGCGCCGCCTCCATATACCACCAGGTCTGATTCAGCGTTCCCGTTCCGAATAAAGGGCGCAGAGCGAATATTTCGGCAAGCGCCGAAAGAGCGCCCTTCACGCCCGTGCCGTAGCATGCGGCGATCGAAAATTCCTCCCGCGCAAAAAAGGCGGAGAGAATGAAAAATACGGCATATACGAGCCAATACGGCTTTAACAGCCCCAAAAGATGCTTTTTTTGAAAGTCGGCAACGCTTACGTCCCCCTTGCGGTCCCGAAAGCTTATCGCGACGCCGTAGCCGCTGAGCAGGGCGAAAACCGCGACGCAGACTTTGGAGAGCGTGGCGAATACCGTGAGCGGAGAATTTCCGAAAAACGACATGGGAGCCGGCAAAACGCCCATATATAAATGGTGAATCAGCAAAAGGCATACCGCAAGTCCCTTGACGGCGGCGGTATCCTTTTTGGGAAACACGGTCTTGTTCTCGCTTGACATATAGTATCCTCCCGATAAGCAGCTTTGATCCGACGGTATCGACGGCGTCGACTAACGGTATTTTACCCGATATGGAACGGATTGTCAAGAAGAGTCTTTTGAATCGGCAAAAAACGCATGAACATAAAAGGAGAATTCAAAATGAAGATATTATCTGTCGGAAACAGTTATTCGCAGGATGCGCACCGTTATATTCACGATGCGGCAAGAGAGAACGGATTTTTGACCGAAACTTTAAATTTGTATATCGGCGGTTGTTCGCTGGAACGACATTATAACAATTTTCTTTCCGACGGTGAAGCATACGATGCGGAATTTAACGGACAGCATGCCGAAAGAAAAATTTCGATTCGGGAGGCACTGACCCTTGAAGAGTGGGATGTCGTGACACTTCAGCAGGCAAGCCCGCTCAGTTTTCTTCCCGAGAGCTATTTCCCGTATATCGAGGTTCTGCGCGATGCCGTCTCGGCGCTTTGCCCGCATGCCGCTCTTTATCTTCATGAAACGTGGGGCTATAAAGAGAACAGCGAAATGCTGAAAAAGTTGGGATTTGAAAGTCATGAAGCGATGTACCGTGCGGTGGAGACGACCTATGTCAAAACGGCAAAAAAACTCGAAGTGTCGGGAATTATTCCGTCCGGAAAAGCGATTTCGATTTTGTATCAAAATGTTCCGACCCTCGATTTGTTTCGCGACGACATTCATATGTCGCTTTCAACGGGACGATTTTTTCTTGCTCTTGTGTGGATATCCTATTTTACCGATATTTTGCCCGAAAAGATCGTCTTTTCGGAGTTTGATCGGGCTTTTCCCGAAAATCGGCGCGGAGATTTGAATCGTGCGGCAAAAGAAGCTTGCCTTTGGTCTGCACAATTCCGCAGTAAGTGAAAAAAACACGCGAAGGCTCTCCAAACAGGAGAAAAACCTTCGCGCGTTTTTTGTGTGTTAATAAGAAAGGGGGAAAGGTGATATATGTGAACATCGGGGAAGATCGGATGGAATCTTATCCCGATGGGGGAAAGCTTATCCGATGTGATTTTTAAGACCGATGATATACGAGATGCTTTCGGGAATAATGCGCTCGTAATTGACCTGCAAAAGGCAGGTGTCGCGGTCGACGGGTTCTTCGGTCGACGAAGCGGTAAAGGCGTCGCTGAGGTTATATTCCGAAAGCGAAATGCCGCTGTCCGCCGTGATGGTGGTCTTGGGACTCAGATCGAAGCATTCGCGGGTATAGCGGATGATCGTGTCGGGGACGAGACGGTCGGTGACCATCTTCACGCCGATCTCGTGAACCAAAGGAGAAGAGGAAGCGCAAAGCCAGCGCGTGCTGCGCTCCATGATCCGAAGTGCGATCTCGTGCGTGATCGGCTCGCACAGCTCTTTTATCTGATTGCCCTTGGTGCATTCCTTGATGAGAAAATATCGCGGTTCGCCCGTGCTGATACAGCGGATGATAAACTTTTCGGAAAGGGAATTTCCGCGGTCGCGCACTTTGTCGCCGCCCGCACTGCGAAGAAGAATGTCTTTCACGGGGTAGCTTTCCACATGCGAAAGTCCCGCGTCGGTCAGCTCATCGCGTATTCTTCCGTAGCTCTGACGGTTTACGTATTTGGATACTCGGTTGTGGCTTCTCGGTGTTTTTTCGGCATTCATTCGGCGTACCTCTGTTTCTTTTGATGTTTCTATTGTAAAGGTCTTATGTGACGGTTTGTTGAAAAAACGATGAGAGTTTGACGATTGTTTGGCAATCTTTCGGAGAAAATTTGTAATTTTTCGATTCAAAATGCCGACGGCAAGGCGTTTTGCGCTTTTTATCGGAATCGTTCTCCTTTCAGACGAAAAAACAGGAAAAAAGTTCCGCCGTTTCCGTTTTTTTGTCAACGAGGTTTCGGATATGCCCGATACCTCCCGTTATTTCCTTTTTCCTTAGGAAAAAGAAGTCGTTTCGTTCTTTTGCTCTTGACTTTTTATTAACAATGTGCTATTATGAATAAGAGCAAAATATCGGCATTCTTAAGCTCGCATTTTTGTGAATGAATAACAAAGGAAGTGTTTTTTATGGGATTTTTGACCGGAAAAACCGCCATTATCACCGGCGGCGGACGTGCGGTATTGAGCGATGGCTCGTGCGGCTCGATCGGCTACGGTATCGCGACGGCTTACGCCAAGGAAGGTGCAAATCTTGTTTTGACGGGACGCAACGAAAAGAAACTGCTGGACGCGAAAGAAGAGTTGGAACGCCTTTACGGCATCAAGGTTCTGCCGATTGCCGCCGATGTCAGCGCCGGCGAAAACAACGAAGAAAAGGTTGCGCACGTCGTAAAAAGTGCGATCGACACCTTCGGGCGCATCGATGTTTTGATCAACAACGCGCAGGCTTCGGCTTCGGGCGTTACCCTTTCCGACCACACGACGGAGCAGTTTGACCTTGCCCTTTATTCGGGACTTTACGCGACCTTCTATTACATGAAGGCGTGCTACCCGTATCTTAAGGAAACAAAAGGCTCGGTCATCAATTTTGCCTCGGGTGCGGGGTTGTTCGGAAACTTCGGACAATGCGCTTATGCCGCCGCCAAAGAGGGGATTCGCGGTCTTACCCGTGTTGCTGCAACCGAATGGGGCAAGGACGGGATCAACGTGAACGTCGTCTGCCCGCTTGCATGGACGGCTCAGCTCGAAAACTTTGAAAAAGCTTATCCCGATGCCTTTAAGGCAAACGTCAAAATGCCGCCGATGGGTCATTACGGCGATGTCGAAAAGGAGATCGGACGGGTATGTGTTCAGCTCGCGTCTCCCGATTTCAAGTATATGAGCGGCGAGACCCTTACGCTGGAGGGCGGCATGGGTCAAAGACCGTAACGCATCGACAGACGAATTGCAAAATCGATAAAAACGAGATCCCCTTGCACGGAAACTGCGCAAGGGGATCGATTTTGTTTAAAATGTGAAAGAATTGTCCGCTCACAGCTTTTCGGGGACTTTGACCGTCATGAGCTTCCCGTTTTCCCATCGGTAAAGCGCGATCTTCTCTTCCCCGACCGTCGAGACCGTTCCGATCGAAACATTGTGCAGAGCGTCTTCCTCCGCCAAAAGAAACGGCGGCACGTCGGGGTTGCGGTTGATCACGTTTGTAATGACCGAATCCTTCAGATACCCTTCAATCTGAAAAGCCGTGGCGCTGTCGCACAGAACATCCGAGACCGAAACGGCAAAAATGTTGTCCCGTTCCCCCGTGCTGTACGAGCGGTCGCCGATCAGAATAACGCCGCCCGGGCGCACATCCCTCGGCGAGGTGTCGACAATTCCGTTGATTAAGACATTGTAAATTCGGCTTTTTGCCGCAAGAAGCCGCACCATCCGGCAGAGACCGCCCTTGGAGTATCTCTTCACGTTGCGGAGGATGATGTTGTAAATGTCGCGGGAGCGGCGGTTCCAATCGTTGTGCGGAATATGCGTCGACGAAAGCGCGCCGTTTGCGCGCGGCGGGACGTTTTCGGGACAAAGCGCGGTCAGCGCGATTATGTCGTCGCCCGTTCCGCCCCGTAATGTCGCAGATCGTAATGTCATGACAGCCGTTTCGAAGATCGATCCCGCCGCTTTTTCTTTTGTCAAGGCATACCGTCACGAGAAAATTTCGGCTTTTGCACGAAAAAATCCCCGACCGTTTTCGGTCGGGGATGATTTTTCTTCTAAAAACAACCTAAAAGAACCTATCGACAAACTCAGTGAACGATGCACTTTTCGGTGTCCTTGTCGAAGATGTGCATTCTGGCAACATCAAGCGCAACCTTGATGGTGTCGCCGGGCTTTGCCTGCGAACGCGAGGAAACGGTCGCGATGAGGTTTGCCGCCTCTTCGATCTGGAGGTACAAGTGAATGTTGGCACCCATAAGCTCGGTAACATCGACCGTTGCTTCGGCAACCCACTCGGACAGAGAGGACAGGTACATCGGCTCGTCGTGGATGTTTTCGGGACGGATACCGAGGATGACTTCCTTGCCGATATAGCCCTGAAGCTCGGGGTTGGACGCCTTTTCGGCGGGAAGCTTGAATTCGCAGCTTCCGAAGCAAGCGTAAAGGCTGTCGCCCTTCTTCTGGATCGTCGCGTTGACGAAGTTCATCTGAGGCGTTCCGATAAAGCCGGCAACGAAGAGGTTGACGGGCTCGTCATACAGCTTTTGAGGTGTGTCGACCTGCTGGATGAGACCGTCCTTCATAACGACGATACGCGACGCCATGGTCATAGCCTCGACCTGGTCGTGGGTTACGTAGATGAAGGTGGTGCCGAGTCTCTGATGGAGCTTGGTAAGCTCGGTTCTCATGGAAGCACGGAGCTTTGCATCGAGGTTGGAGAGCGGTTCGTCGAGAAGGAAGACCTTCGGCTCACGGACGATAGCACGACCGAGCGCAACTCTCTGACGCTGACCGCCGGACAGAGCCTTCGGCTTTCTGTCGAGCAGGTGCTTGATGTCGAGGACACGTGCGGCTTCCTCAACACGTCTCTTGATCTCTTCCTTCGGAGTTTTGCGGAGCTTAAGACCGAATGCCATGTTCTCGAACACGGTCATGTGCGGATACAGAGCGTAGTTCTGGAACACCATGGAGATGTCTCTGTCCTTCGGGGCAACGTCGTTTACCAGACGGTCGCCGATATAAAGCTCGCCCTCGGTGATTTCTTCAAGTCCCGAGATCATACGGAGCGTGGTGGATTTACCGCAGCCGGAAGGACCGACGAGGATGATAAATTCCTTGTCCTTGATCTCAAGGCAGAAGTCGGAAACGGCGGTAACGCCGCCGGGATATCTCTTGTAAATGTGCTTCAATGATACACTTGCCATCTGGTTATATCCTCCTAAGTTATCGTAAACCGATTTAAAACGGGAATGCGCGGAAAACTCCCGTGCGTCCCCTTCAATTCAACAAGGATATCATACCAAAAATCACGCAAAAAAGAAAGAGGTTAAATCCCCAAAATTTTTCCGATATATTTGGTGATATTGCACAAAAAACGAGCCTTTTTGAAAATTGAAGAACTTTTTAGTGCTAAAACGGTACGAAAAATCCGTTTTTTCTTCCGTCACCGCCGTACAGCACAAAACTTTTTACCTATTGCCCAAAAATTGCCGCGAACTTCTGTGCATTTTGCTTGATATTGCCCGCCGAAGGCTTGCACGGTGCGGGGGAGAGCGGTTGACAAAATCGAAAAACGGTTATATAATGAGAAAGCAGGGCAGCGACCGCACGCGGGATCGCGCACGGGACCGCGCACGGGGACATCGCCGCGCATTTTCGCAAACCGATGAAGTGCCCGAAATATTCGAAAAATCCGAAAGGAGTCTGTTGTTATGCGTTTTGATGAATTGAGCCGAAATTTCGGCAAAAAACTGACCGATGCCGGCGACGTCGCCGTAAAAAAGACCAAGGAAGCCGCCGAAATATTGAAAAACAAAGGCATTATCGCCGATGAAAAGCGCAAGCTGCGCAATCTTTACCGCGAAGTCGGAAGAAGATTTTACGAGGACTGCGCCGCGAAGAACGAGCTTCCCGAGGAGTACGCCTCGCTGTTTTCCGCCATTGCCGCGGGCAAAGAAAAAATCGCCGAGCGCGAAGCCGCCATCGGCGTTATAAATCGCCGCAAGACCTGTTCGAAGTGCGGCGGAGAGCTTCCCGAGGACGCGGCGTTCTGCCCGAAATGCGGCGCGGCGGTCGAGGAGGAAGCGGAGGAAACAGAAGAAACGAAAAACGACGCTACCGTTCTCCCGAGCGATATACTCGTCGAAACCGAGGAGAAAAAGGACGGCGAGACTTCCGATTTTTCGGATTGTTCGAATTCTTCGGAACTTTGAAATTCCGAAGCGAAAAGAAAACGGAAGAATCAAATTGAAAAAACGACAAGGATAAGGAGGAAGCATTATGTTTTGCAAAAAATGCGGGAAGCCTGTCTCCGATACGGCGCGCTTCTGCGCTCATTGCGGAGAGCCGCTGTCTCTCTCTTGCACCGAAGACGCGAAACCCGACGGCGTCGAGCCCGTACCGTCCGAAGTCCCGACCCGTGCGGACAGAACGGACACAGCACAGATAAACGATGAGACGAAAACGGCAAATGACCCGATCGGCGGATCGGAAAGCGAACCGATGACCGAACCGACGACCGAACCGACGACCGAATCGACGACCGAATCGACGACCGAACCGACGACTGAATCGACGACCGAATCGACGACTGAACCGACGACCGAATCGACGACTGAATCGACGACCGAATCGACGACCGAATCGACGACTGAATCGGAAAGGGAAGGAGAGACGAGAAGCGAAGAGGACTCTTCGGACTTGTCCGTCTGTCCCGAGCCGAAAGCCGAGCCTTCCGCGCCGAGCGGCGCGGCGCAAACGGAAACAAAAACGGAAACAACCGTGAGATCGGAAGAAGCCAAAGCCGAAACGCGGTCGACAAACGATATTCCGAAGGACGCTCCGCGTTCGTGTGTGGCAAAAGCGCCTGCGGAAGCACCGGCGAAAGAAAAGACGCCGCCGCGCGTTCCGATAGGACTGCGCATTTTGTCGGCGCTTCTGTGCCTTTTGCTCTTCTCGTTCGCGCTGTCCGCCTCGTTTATCGGCGTTTTTCGCCCGCTTTTGAACAGCGATACGCTGATCCGCGCGGTCGAGAACGTAAAGCTCTCGGAAATATCGATCGGCGGCGAGTCGTTGGCAAAAGCCATCTACGATGCCTGTGACGATCAAAAGCTCGAGCAGTATCATCTGACCGAGCAAAAGATAAGACGTCTTCTGAACGACGCGGATATTGCGCCGTTTCTCGAAAACACGGTAAAGCCGTATCTTTCTTACATACTCGGCGAGACCAACGAAGTTCCCGCCCTTGACGCGGACGACATTGTAAACGCGGTAAGAGAGAACGAACAGGCGATTTTCGACGCGACGGGTTATCGAATGACCGAAGCGGATTATCGCGTTATGCGCGGACAGCTGAACGAAGCGCTCGGTTCGATCGCGCCCGACGAGATTTTGAGAAACGACCTTCCGTTTCTTGTGCGCTTCGGGATCTCGTACCTCGGCTTTGCCTACGGTGTGATGGTCATACTTTCGGTTGTTCTGCTCCTTTTTGTCTTCTTGTCCAACCGCATGCATCTGCACGAATCGGCTCTGCATCTTACCGTGACCTTTTTCGCCTGCGGTCTGATCTTTCTTTTGCTGTTCGGCGGACTGTGGGGATTTTTCGCGACAAATGCGCAAGGTGCGCTTCTTTTGCCCGTCTTCGTTCCGTGCGGCATCCGCGCGGGCGGATATATCGCTCTCGGTGTTTTGTCCTTGATTCTTTATAAAGTCTCGGGCAAACGCAAGGACGCGAAAAAGAGCGCAAATTAAGCGCCGATCGAAACAGTATCCAAAAGCCCGGACGATCCGTCCGGGCTTTTTGTTGTTTTCACCGCTCTTTCCCTGCCGCACGATAATCCGACGGAGACACGCCGACGTATTTTTTGAAAAAGCGGCTGAAGTAATACGGATCGGAAAAGCCGCACATTGCGCCGACCGTGCCGACGGGGTACAGCGCCGTTTCAAGCAGCCTCTTTGCAGCATCCAGCCGTGTTTCGGTCACATATTTCCAGCAGGATTTTCCGCAATATTCGTGAAAAATCCGTTCCAGACGCCGCTCCTTTATGTTCAATGCGTCGCACAGAGTATTCAGCGTAAACTCGGAGCTCATACAGTGCTCCTGTACATACAGGCGCGCCGCCGAAAAAACTTCCTTTCCGGGATTTTCCTTTTTTTCTTTTTTCATTTCGTTCAGCGTTCGACCGAAGATTTCGTACAGAATGCCCGTCGCCGTCAAGCGGTTTGCGGTAACATCTTGATTTCGGCAATTCATAAGCTCACGAAACATTTTTTCAAAGGTTCCGTCCTTAGGGAGGAGTACAAAGGAGGGCGGCACATTTTCGGCTTCAAAAGCCGCAACGGTCGAATATCCGTGCTCGATTGCGGTAACGCGATACCGATCCTCGGCTCTCAGGAACAAAACGGTTTCGGGATCTGCCGAAAGAACACGGCCGTCTTCCGTCAGAACATGGCGGTAACTTCCCTTTTTCTGATAGGCAAGATAACAGGGGTGCTTTTCGGTGGATATCCACGCGGAATTGGTCGGCGTATGGGTATGGATCGAAATGATGCGTTTGATCGAAATGTCCGTAATATTCATCCCCCTTCGGCTTCAGTATAGCAAAATTGACTGTATTTTGCAAGTATAAAATTATTTTTTTAAATTTTTTGTCCGAAAAATCCATTTATGCTTTTTTATTCATGGAAAAAGCGTCTGCTGTTTTTTATAATACGAAGTAAGAAAACAAAAAAAGGAGTTCTTTTCCATGAGCCTTGAAACGCTTCGACGCACTTTGTGCGACTATTACAAAAATGAAGTCAATACCGCCGTGCAGCAGCTGCACGACCGTGTTTACGCTCGCCTTGACGACTTTGACCGAACGCATCCGAATCAAAACGCTTACCGTCTGAAGGCGGAGCAGTATACGGCGATCGCCGATCTTTTCGAGCCGAAACTGTTCTTTGAAAATCCTTTCTGGTTCGAAACGGGCGGCTTCGGCGCTTTCGGCGACGGTTGTTATAACAGGACCTTGGGTGCGGAGCAGGCAAACGGGTGGATAATGGAACGGAACGAACACAAAGCACGAGAAAACAACGAGGCAAAAGCCGCGCTTTTCCACCGCAACATGTCGGATATCCTGTACCTTGACGGCGGTTCGGGCTTTGATTGCGAGCACTCTCCGATTCCGCTGAAAAAGATCTTCTCAGTCGGACTTTCGGGCATTTATGACGAGGCGACGGAGGCGCTTTCATGCTGCGAAAGCGAGGAAGAACGCGATTTTGTTCACTGTGCTCTGACGGGGCTTATGTGTCTCAAAAAAATGTCGGATAAGTTTGCAAAAGAAGCCGAACGGCTTCTTGAAAAAGCAAAAAACGAAACCGAACGGAAAAATCTTTTGCGCATTGCCGAAACGGCAAAGCGCGTTCCTTGGAATCCGCCGCAGAACTTTTACGAAGGACTGGAAACACTTGCCTTTATGCGCAAGGCGCTCGGAAGCCTTGAAGGATACGGCTACAATTCGATGGGACGCCCCGATATTTTGCTTTTTCCTCTTCTCGAAAAATCACGGGAGACGGGCGAGAGCGAAGAAGAGCTTTACGACCTTCTTTGCCGCTTCCTTTTAATATGGGATTGTCCGGTCGACCGAGATAAGATCATGGCGGGATATGGCGATTACGAATACGAGAATTCCGTCTCGATCGGCGGGGTCGATCGAGACGGCAACGAGGTCTTTAACGACATTGACCGCATGCTTTTGCGTGCGGCGGTGGAATTGAATCTTTTGTACCCGAAAATTATGTGCCGTTTCGGCTCGGGCTCTTCCGAAGAATATCTGAGAGCGATCACCGCGCCTCTTATGCACGGCAAAAACATTTTACTTTTCGAAAACGACGATGTGATGATCCCCGCCAAAACGGCGGCGGGCTACGCGCTTGACGATGCACGCGACTACATTGTTTCGGGTTGTTGGGATGCGACGATCGGCGATTTAAATAAGGACAACGGAGGCGAATATTTGAATCTTTTGCGCGTTATGGAATGGAGCGTTCATATGCCGCAGGATAAGCTTTCGGAAAACGCGCTTTCCTTCAAACCGCTTTTCGACGCGCAAAGCTTCGAAGAGGTCTATTCGATTTTTCTTCACAACACCGAGCTTTTGATCCGGCAAAAAGCCGCGCTTTCCTTTGCGCTCGGAAAGCATTGGAAAGAAATTTCGCCGCTTTGTCTTACCTCGGCGCTCATGCGGAATCCGTTGAAAAACCGACGGGATATTTCAAACGGCGGAACGGGATACGCGCGGGAAACGATGAATTTCTGCGGCTTCCCCGATGTGATCGACTCGCTTTCCGCCATAAAAAAGATGTGCTTTGAGGATAAAACGCTGACGCTTGTCGAACTGATACGGCAATGCAAGCTCGATTTTCCCGACGAGGCGCTTCGCATGCGGCTCACAAGGTGTCCGTCCTTCGGAGACGGCTCACCCGAGTCCTGCACACTTGCGGCAAGGCTGAACGCCGATCTGTATAGGCTGACCCGTTCTCTTCCCACGCTTTTCGGCGGGGAGTATTCGATCGGATATTTTATGTATACCGAGGTTTTGCACTGGGGCAAAAAGATTGCCGCCACGCCCAACGGACGAAAAAGCGGATATTATATCGCGCACGGAATCACGCCCACCCGCCTTAAAGAGATTCGCTCCGTGACCGACGTTTTGCGCTCGGTAAAGGCAATGAAGCTGCAAAACTGCGCGGCAAATTCAATACTGAACGTCATGCTTCCCGCAGCAAAGCTTACGGAGGAACAGCTTGCGGGCTTTGTCCGTGCCTGCGCTCTTTGCGGAGTCGAGGCGATTCAGGTGAACTGTGTAAACCGTGAGGAGCTTTTGGCGGCGCAAAAGGAACCCGACCGGTACCGTCATATCTTGGTGCGTGTCACCGGCTTTTCCTGTCCCTTTGTTTCGCTCTCGGAGGAGTGGCAAAAAGAAGTTCTGTCACGCAATTACTACGAATCCTGAAAAACCCCCTCCGAAGGCAGCTTCGGAGGGGGTTAACGTTCTTTGAACCGCCCTTTTTAAACGGTAAGCAGAGTACAGCTTTTCGCGGTCTCGACCGAAAAACGCCCCGTTTTTGCCGGGACAAGATAGGCGTCCCCTTTTCGGAAGGGGTATTCGATTCCGTTATGACGGAACGCGCCTTCGCCCTCGAGGCAGAGGAAAAAGCGCATGTTTTCGCCGTCAAACGAATACGCTGTATCGGAAAGCGTAAGGCGCTCGGTCTCAAAATATTTGCAGCGGCAAAGGCGCTCGCGGGACATTTTTTCGGTTTTTTCGAGCATCTCGGGCGTGTTTTTGCCGTGCGGAAGCGTGCTGTCGAGAACCGCCAGCGCTTCTTTGATGTGCAAAGGACGCGTCTTTCCGTCTTTATCGCGGCGGTCATAATCGTAGAGGCGATAGGTCGTGTTGGAATTCTGCTGCACCTCGGCGATCAAGATTCCGTCGCCGATGGCGTGAACCAGCCCCGCGGGAATGAAAAACACATCGCCCTTATGCACCTTTTTTCGTTTGAGATACGGCTCGAGCTGTCCGCTCTCGGCGGCCTTGCCCAGCGTTTCCTTGTTGATGTTTTCGATTCCGTATACCAGCTCCGCGCCCTCTTTTGCGTCGAGAACATACCACATTTCGGTCTTTCCTGCGGGAAGACCCGCCGCGTGTGCCGCTTCGTCGTTCGGATGCACCTGGACCGAAAGGCGGTCATGTGCGTCGATGAGCTTTATAAGAAGCGGGAACGGCTCGGGAAAAAGTCCCGTTTCGGAAAGTGTTTTGCCCGCCAAAGGTCCGTTCTCAATGCGGTTTTCACCGTCCTGCCGAAGGGCGAGAACCCACGCCTCGGCAATCTTCTGTCCCCGTGTGCCTTTGCCGTATTCCTCCGACAGGCGCGTTCCGCCCCATAAAATATCTTTCAGTACCGATTGAAGCCTTAAAGGATACATAATTCTCTCCTCCTGTTTTCCGACATCATTATACGGCAATTTTTCCGTACTGTCAACCGATGTGCGAAATTTGTGCCGGAAAGCGTCGCCTTTTGCCGATAATTTATGGGAAAAACGTTTTTTTGCTTGACTTTGGAACGTTTCTATAGTATCCTATATGTAAGAGCAAACGAATAATTACGGGAATGCACCGCTCTGCTTTTTCGCAAAAATCCCCGTAAATCTTTAAAAATTCCGGAGCCTTTTCCGGAACTTTTTGTCACTTTATCCGTCTTACAAGGTACACCGCGGAAATATCTTCCGCATACCGAGTAAAAAACCTTTTTTGTCAGGAGAGAGTAATGCGTTTTTTACATAGATCCGAGCCGAAAGCTCCTTCGGAAACGCCGAAGAAAAAAAGCTTTTCCCTCTTCAGCAAACGGGATCCGAACAAAGTTCGTCAATTCAGCGAAGACAAGCGCGCAAAGCGCGCTTCGCGGCTGTTTTTACTGCCCAGTTTTTTGGGCATTCTCGTCTTTTTCGCCGCCCCGTTTCTTGTTATCATCGCCTATTCGGTGGTGAGCGACCCCGTCAACATGGAGTTTGTCGGGTTCCAAAATTTTATAACCGTCTGGAAAAACGCGGCTTTCCGTCAGGCGGCGGGGAACACACTGCGCATTTCGCTCTTGTCGGTTCCGCTTGCCGTGGTGATCCCGCTTCTTCTTGCGATTGCACTTGAGCAGGACATCCCGATGAAAAGCAAGCTTCGAACCTTCTTTTTGAGTCCGATGATGGTGCCGGTCGCCTCGGTCGTTTTGATCTGGCAGGTCGTTTTCCATCACGACGGCGTACTGAGCAATATCGTCTCGCTCATGGGCGGACAGCCGGTCGACTGGCTGAAGAGCGATTTCAGCATTTACATTGTCGTTCTGCTTTTTCTGTGGAAAAACATCGGCTACAACATGATCCTTTTCATGGCGGCGATCGGCAATATTCCGAGATACCCCATCGAAGCCGCCGAGGTCGACGGTGCGGGCAATGTGCGCATTTTCTTTTCCATCAAACTGCGCTACCTTTCTCCCTCGATCCTGTTCGTCCTGATCATTTCGCTGATCAACTCCTTTAAGGTCTTCCGTGAGATCTATCTACTCACCGGAAATTACCCGTATCAAAGTCTTTATACGCTTCAGCACTTCATGAACAACATGTTCCGCAAATTCGATTATCAAAAGCTTTCCGCCGCGTCGATGATCATGTTTGCCGTCATGGTGGCGATCGTCGGAGTCCTTTTCATTGTCGAGGACAAATTCGGAAGGGATGTGGAACAGTGATGCGAAAGAACAATCTCACTCCCCTGCAGCGCGTCCGGCGCTATACGGCGCGAACCGTTCTGTTCGTTTTGGTTGCCGCGTTTGCTCTGCTTTTCCTGTTCCCGACCGTTTTTACCATAACGAATTCCTTTATGTCCGAGTCGGAGATCAGCGCAAATTACGGCGCGATCTTTGCCGAGAGCACATCGGGCGGGAAAGCCTACATATCCGAGAAAGTCAATTTAAAGCTCATCCCCGATATGGTGACCTTCAGTCAGTACTACACCGTACTGTTCAAAAGCCCCGATTACCTTTTGAAGTTTTGGAACGCCGTAATTTTGGTTTTGCCGATCGTGGTGTTTCAGGTGCTGGTCGCCTGTCTTGCCTCCTACGGCTTCGCCCGTTATAAGGGAAAAGGACGAGAGCTTTTATTCTTCGCCTACATCGTCCTTATGTTTATGCCCTATCAGGTAACGTTGGTTCCGAACTATCTTGTGTCGAAATTTCTCGGAATTTTGGAGACCCGCTGGGCGGTTATCTTACCCGGTATCTTCTCGCCGTTTGCGGTCTTTCTTTTGACCAAAAGCATGCGGCGCATTCCGCAAAGCATCATTGAGGCGGCGCGCCTTGACGGCGCGGGCGAATGGCAGATCTGTACGCGCATTTGCATTCCGGCTTGCCGAAGCTCGCTGTTCTCGGTCATCATGCTGGTCTTTATCGATTACTGGAACATGGTCGAGCAATTTTTGGTCTTGCTTACCGATCCGGAAAAAATGCCGCTTTCGGTCTTTCTTTCCGAAATCAACACAGGCGAGATCAGCCTTGCTTTTGCCGTAGCGGTCATTTACATGATCCCGTCGCTTCTTTTGTTCCTTTACGGTGAGGATTATCTCGTAGAGGGAATTTCAAGTTCCGGCGGATTGAAAGACTGATTTTTTGCAAGCCTTCAGAGTCAGAAAGGATATTACAAAATATGAACAACGAAGCTCAGAACAAACGCCGCGGTTGGGTTAAAAATGCCACCATTATTTTTCTTGCGGTTATGTTGGTCTTAACTTTCTTTTCCAATACCATACTCAACTGGTCTCTTCCCGAAGTATCGGGACAATATGCCGGTTACGGTCAGATCAAAACCAGTATCACCGGAAGCGGCACGGTCAAGGCAAACATGACCTATTCCATCACCTCCAAGGACGCGCGCGAGGTCAAAGAGGTGCTGGTGAAAAAAGGCGATCACGTCGAGGCGGGTCAGTCGCTCATTCTGCTTGAGGATTTCGAAAACGCCGATCTTACCGCGGCGGAGGATTCGCTCAAGGATATGGAATACAATTATGAGGTAAAGCTCGTCAACCACAACAATTCCGACAGCAACACCGAAATAAACGATCTTCGCGAACAGCTCGCCGCGCTTCGCAAGGAAAAGGAAAAAGCCGATTCGCTCGACCGTCAGATCACGGGCGCCGAGGAAATCGTTAAAATTTATGACTCGGATTACAAACGCTACACCAATAGCGTAGCCAACCTCGAAAAAACCGTGAGCGAGCTCACAAACGGCGATGCGGCAAATTCCGCCGAGCTTGCCGAAAAGATCGCAGCTTATGAAGCGGCGGCGCAAAATCTTGCCGACGCAAAAACCGCGCTTGAAACGGCAAACAACATATACAATGAAATTTCCGACGAATCCGATACGTCCTATGCGGCGGCAAAAAGCGCTTACGACGCGGCAAAGAAGGCCTACGACAGCGCCGTACAGGAGCTTGCTTATCTCGAGGAAGATTACCAGACTGCCATAAAGGATTCCTCCGATTACGGCAGCACACAGGCAAGTCTTGCCTCCGCAAGCGCGGCTCTTTCCTCCGCAAAGGATGCCCGTGACACCGCACAGTCGAAGCTTACCAACGCCGAGAGCACACTGAAAAATCGCTATCCCGGCAATATTGATTCGGACAACGAATACAAAACGGTCCAAAATGCACAGACGCAGTATCTTTCGGCAAAGAAAGCCTATGAGGACGCGCTCAAGACCGGCGACAGCGCGCTTATCGCACAGACAAAAGCGGCTCTCGACGCGCTTACCGATTACACGGCGGTTCTTTCCGCATGGGACGAATACCTCACGGCAAAGAGCCGCTATGCCGCCGCCGTCGACGCCGTGAGCGCCGCACAGGCTCGTTACGATGCCATCAGCAAAGCGGCGGGCAGCACCACGAACGTCACCGACAAAGAGCTTGCCTCCATGCTCCGCAACATCGAGCAGAAGCGCACCGCGCTTGTCGAGCTGAAGACCGAGCTCAATACCGCACAAAAAAACTTTGAGGAGGCTTCCTCGCGCGACGGGCGGCTGCAGGCAGCCAAAGCCGATAAAACGACGGCTCAGCGCAGCGTGAACGAATGGGAACGCAAGAGCGCACAATTGAAAAACGAGATGGACAAAATGGTTTCGAACGAGACCAAAGCCGTCAAAAACGATTTAAAAAGCGAACAGCAAAAGCAGTCCGCCGTAAAAGAACAGCTCGATTCCGCACAAACAAAGCTTGATTCCTTGAAAGCGGATATGCCCAAAACACCCGAACAGCTGGGAGAAGAGATCAAAACCGCACAAAAGCAGTTGACTACCCTTGTCACCAACAACTCGAAGGCGGATTCGCTCTTCGCGCTTGAAATTCAGAAGGATCAGGAAGCCATCGAAAAACAGCGCGAAAAAGTGGAAAAATTAAAGGAAAAGACCTATACGGGCGAGATCACCGCTAAAGTTACGGGTACGATCTCGAACCTCAACTGCGTTGCCGGTCAGAAAGTCGACGCGGGCAGCTCCTACGGCGAGATCGAAGTGGACGGCAAGGGCTACACCATGGAAATTTCGGTCACCAACGAACAGGCGGCAAGCGTCCATGTGGGCGATCGCTGCTCGATCACCGATTATTACTGGGGGCCCGAAGTCAAAATGACCGTCGCCTCCATCAAACCCGACACTTCAAATCCCGGCAAGGGCAAGATACTGGAGATCGAGATCGACGGCGAAGTCTCGGAGGGACAGACCTTAAACCTTTCGATCGGCGACCGTCAGACCTCATATGACCTTGTTGTTCCCAACAGCGCCATCCGTGAGGATTCAAACGGAAAGTACATTCTCATTGCAAGCGTCAAGAGCACGCCTCTCGGCAACCGTTACATCGCAAAGCGTGTGAACGTAACCGTTATTAAAAAGGATAACCTCAACTCCGCCGTCGACGCGGGCACCGAATACGGCTATGAATACGTCATCACAAGCTCGACGGCTCCTGTCGAGGAAGGCTCGCAAGTTCGCCTTGCCAAGAGCTGACCGCGGCGAAGAGGTGAGACATGAATCTGAAAAAATATAAAAAACTTCTGATCGTCGGTCTTATCGTCTCGGGCTTCTCGCTTCTTCTTGTCGGCATTTTCTTTCTGATTCTTCACGGGATCGGTTCGGGACTTGTCGACGGAAGAGCGCGGGAGCGCTTCGAGCGCGGCGATCTTCGCTACACGCAGGTCTCCTGCTTCTTAAGCGAGGACATCAATCTTTCGGCATCGCGCATGCGCTATTTGGACGCCGACATTGAAAAGGCGCTCACGACCGATTCCTACGGTGCGCCCGACGGTGCGCGCGTGTTTTTGAGCGCATACAGCAGTGAGCGGAATTTTCATTATGCGGGCAAAAAGGGAAGTGCCGACGCGGTCCGCACCTTTTGCGTCGGCGGCGATTTCTTCTACTTTCATCCGATCCAAATGTACTCGGGATGGTATTTCACGGGCGATGAACTGATGGAAACGGGCGTCATACTCGATGAGAATCTTGCATGGCAGCTCTTCGGCGCACTGGATGTTTCGGGTATGTCGGTCGAGGTCGGCGGTATCCACTGCACGGTGCTCGGCGTGACAAAGGGACCCGAGGGAAAACCCGAAAAAAAAGAATACGGAAGCGCGCCGACCGCCTATATTCCCTATGCGCTGGCGTCGCGCCTTTCGACGGAAGAAATTCCTGTTACGCGGTATGAAGCCGTTCTTCCCGACCCCGTAGACGGTTACGGCATGAAGCTTTTTCGGAATACTTTGAATCTTAAGGAAGGAGAGTATCATTATGTAGAAAACACAAACCGCTATTCGGCACTTTCGGTGGTGAAAGGGCTGAAGAACACGAAAGACCGTATTCTTCGCACCGACAATATCGTTTATCCTTACTGGGAAAACGCCGCTCGTCTTGCGGACAATCGGGCGCATTATATCGGGATCCTTCTCGTGATCTTTATTCTGCCGCCGATTTTGTACCTGCTCTTTTGGATCGTCTTGCTGTTTAACCGCAAAGAAATCCTTGTAAAGGGCGCGGTTCACCATGTTTCCGATGCTTATACGACAATCCGAAAAAAAATACGACAGAAGAAGGAGAAGAAAGCATGACACAAAAAATGAAAAAGGGGCTGTCCCTACTGCTCGCAGGCGCGACGGTGTTCACCCTTTCCTCTTGTGCAAAGGGCGGCGAAATGTCGCAAAAAGAACTGGAGCAAAAGCGCGCGGCAAAGCTTATGAAGCTTTCGAACGTTTACTCCATGCAGTACTTAAAAACCGACAAGGATGCCGGCTCAAACAATTCGATCGAGCGCGTTACGGCGGTTGACGGACAGTACTACTTTACATCATATTACTGGAAGGAGATCAAGGGCGCGACCGAGGATGAAACGACCTATGAGAACGGTTACAGCCTGATGAAGCTAAACGAAGAAAACGGCTCGATCGATGTTGTCCGTATCTTCAAAAACAGCAACAATTACGACGAAGCCAATTCCACCGCGGACTACGATTCGGTAAATGCCATTCTTCCGATGAAGGACGGCTCGGTATGGTATATGTACAGCAGAAGCCATTCCGACTGGTCGGATGAGGAAAACAATATTTACGAAAGCACGATCGACCTCGTTCACGAGGACAGCACCGGCTCCGAAATCACCCGTGTTAACGTCGACACTCTTTTTGATGATGAAGATAATAAGTATGTAGACAACATGTTTGTCGATAAGGCGGGCAACCTTGCACTTCAGACCTACAATAAAATCTTTGTCGTGGACGGCGAAGGCAAGCTTATCAAAAAGGTCGAAATGTTCGGCGAAAACGACAATCAGTACGTAAACAGCATCACCGCGACCCCCGAAGGCGAAATTTTGGCTTTGGTGGTTACCTACGGCGAAAACGATTCCTCCCGCATGCTCAAGAAATTGGATCTTGACACGGGCAAATTCGAAGATCTTTTCGACTGCAAGGATTATGCCGATCTGTATACGTTCTATGCGGGCGAAAACAACACGATCTATTACACCACCACATCGGGTATTCAGGAATTAAACCTCTCGACCGGTGAAAACAAGGAGGTTTTAAATTACATCAATTCCGACATCAACGGCAACCGCGCCAACATTACGGGTTATATCGGAAATAAGCGTTTTATCTGCACCGAATACGACTCGAAATACGAAAATCAGAGAACGGCGATCCTCACGCCCGTATCCGACGGCGACGCGGTGGAAAAATACGTTCTGGACTTTGCCGCCGTATATCTTAATTCCAATCTTCAGGACGCGATCATCGACTTTAACAAGCAAAACACCGATTACCGTATCCGCTTCATCGATTATTCGAAATACAACAGCGACAATGACTGGGAAGCCGGTACGACCAAGCTGAACAACGACATTATCTCGGGCAATATTCCCGATATGTTCAGCCTGGAAGGACTTCCGCTTGAAAATTACGTTTCGAAGAACCTTATTGCCGATCTGAAAAAGTATATGGATTCGGATGCGGATTTCAATCCTGCCGATTATTACGAAAACATCCTGAACGCGACAGCACAGGACGGCAAGATCTACAGTATCATCACCTCGTACTATCTCAACTGCCTCATTTCCGCCAAAGATTATTTCGGCGGAAAGACCACCATTTCCATGCAGGACTTTCTGAATGTCCGCAAGCAAAACCCCGATTCGATGGTATTTGCTCCCTCCAACACGAGAAGCGATCTTTTGACGGGTTATGCCGGCGGCTACATTATACTCAACGAATTCCTGAAGGCAAACGGCGGATACGGCGCGTTCGACTCCGACGATTTTGCGGGATGGCTTGAAATTGTCAAGGAATTTCCCGAGGAGGTTGACTGGGATGAATATCAGAATCTGATGGACAGCGGTAACGGCGACGGCGAACGTGAAATGTATCAGAGCGGCAAGGTCCTGTTCGCAATGCAGAACATCAGCAACTTTAATCAGTTCCGTTATGTTAAGCGCACCTACGGTCAGGATTATGTCCTGACGGGCTTCCCCGCGCCCGAGGGCGGCGGAAGCGGCGTTGCCATCAATCCCTCGATGGAGGTTGCCGTTTCGGCAAAATCGCCTTTCCGTGAGGAATCGTGGAGCTTTATCAAGTACCTTTTGAGCAAAGATTATCAGGAGCAGGGCTACGGTCTTTCGATCCGCAAGGACGTTATGGAAGACAAAATTGCCGCTGCGTTGAATCCCGATGAGGATTACGGCTGGGAGCGCGGCACTATCGACGGAAGCCGCATTGCCTATGATGACGCGGGTGCCGTACCCGAGACGGAAGCGGTTGAGGAGACGGCAGATACAGACGATGCGACCGATGCGGTCGACGAGACTGCCGATACGGTCGATACCGCCGACGAAAAGGTCCTTGCAACCGATGATGTCGCTATCGACGGCGACATTTCCATCGATGACGGCTTTATCCCCTACGCGGGCGATATGTCCGAGAAAGAAGCTCTCAAGACCACGCAGAAGGATATCGACAAGATTCTCGCCATGATCAACGCCGCCGATACGGTCGTTCGAACAAACAAAGAGGTCAACAAAATTATCGAAGAGGAGACCGGCGCTTTCTTCTCCGGTAAGAAGTCGGCAAAGGATGTTTGCTCGATCATCCAAAGCCGCGTATCGGTATACGTTACCGAGGATAAGTAAAATCAAAATAATCCCGCCGCAATTTGCGGCGGGATTTATTTTCGTAAAGGACTTTTTCTTTTTTAATTAGGGGCGGCGAAAAGCGTTTGTTCCGCACGAAGCGAATTTTGCAAGTGTAAATGCCGAAGGCAACCGGACTCTTACAGCTGAAAAAAGCGGGGCTTTCGCCCCGCTTTTTTGAATTTCTTTATCGGTTATACAACCAGGAAGAACTTAACAAGGAAGATCGCCGAGATGACGTAGGTCAGCGGCGAAATTTCTTTTCTTCTGCCGGTAAACAGGCAAATGATCGTGTACGAGATCATGCCGATACCGATGGCATGTCCGATCGAACCCGAGACCGGCATGGCGATGAGCATGAGGAATACCGGGAAGGTCTGGGCAATGTCGTCAAATTGAATGTTGCGCAGTCCGCCGAGCATCAGAAGTCCCACGTAAATGAGCGCCGAAGAGGTTGCGGCGGCGGGGATAATGGCGGCGATCGGAGCAAGGAAGATGCAGGCAAGGAACAAAAGACCCGTCGTCAGCGCGGTGAGACCGGTTCTTCCGCCGACCTCGACGCCCGAAGCCGATTCGACAAAGGTCGTGACCGTCGAAGTACCCGTGACCGAGCCGACGACCGTGCCGACCGCATCGGAAAGGAGCGCTTCGCGCATGTTGGGCATGCTGCCGTTTTTATCGAGCATACCGGCGCGCGATGCCGTACCGACCAGCGTTCCGATGGTGTCGAACATGTCGATGATACAGAAGGTGAGAACAAGTGTTATAATAGTGAACCAACCGATCTGCACGAATCCCGCAAAATCCAGCTTAAAGAGCGTAGCGTTGGCAAGATCGGCAAAAGGAGGAATAAACGAAGCGCCCTTTAACGAAGCAAAGGGGTTGGTGTGCAAAAAGATCGCTTCGCCCGCCCAGTAAAGAACAGAGGCGCCGAGCATACCGAACAGAACCGAACCCGTTACCTTGTGATGAGCAAGAATGATGATGAGAAACAGTCCGAAAAATGCCGTAACGACCGTGAGGATCATCTGCGCGTAACCGCTTCCCATGCTCTCTTTGGCAAAAGAAGGGGTAAGCGAGCCGAAAAAGTCGCGCATCATGTAGAAAGCGCCGCCCTTTTCGGAATAAATGCCGGCGTTCGAGCCGAAGCCGATGTTCAAAAGCATAAGACCGATGGCGGGCGCGATACCGATTCGCACGCCGAAGGGAATGGCGGTGACGATCTTTTCGCGGATCTTAAAGACCGAGAGGACCGTAAAGAGGATGCCCTCGATGAAAATGATGACCAGCGCCGAACGGAAAGATTCGAGATAGGTCATGCCCGTGACGGCGACAATGTTCGAAACGACCAGGGCAAAGAAGGAGTTGAGTCCCATACCGGGCGCCATGGCGAAAGGCTTGTTGGCAAGAAACGCCATCAGAACCGTTCCGATCGCGGAGGAGATGCAGGTGGCGAGGAAAACGGCGTTCCAAAGTCCGCTTTCATTTTGCTGACCGAAGTCGGTTAAAAGATTCGGATTCAGCGCGATGATGTACGCCATCGTCATAAAAGTGGTGAGTCCCGCGAAAATTTCTTTCCGCACCGTTGTGTTGTTTGCTTTCAGCTTGAACAGTTGTTCCATAATGATGGATCCTTTCTGTAATTTTTCCGCGCACGCGGGAAAAGGGCGCACGAACAAAACCCGTCGGCGCTCCGACCGGTTCTTTTCGAATACCCTGAGAGAAAAGAAAAAGCGCCGTGCGTGCCGACGCAAAATCTTTCCGAAATTATTCTATCACAGTTGTCGAAAAAAAGCAAGAGTAAAAAGTGTTTATGGAATATTTCGGCATAAAAAGCGAGAAAAAAGAAGAAAAAGAAAGAAAAAGGACGCCGAGGGAGTCCTTTTTTCTTGATTGTATTACCGCATATCTCGGCGCTTATCCGAATACGATCTTGGTTACATATCCGTTTTTTTCATATGCGCTTGCACGCAAAACATATTGCGGTATGACGAGCGCATTCCCGTCGGGATCGGTCGCCTTGATCTCGGTATAATAGCGATAGTGACGGTGACCGCAGAAAATGCCGCCGATAATGTCGCCGTTTTGCGTGATGAGCGAATAGACCGCCTTGGACGCTTCGGTCTCGTTCGGGCGGTTTATGCCGCCGATGTGCGCCGAATCGTAGAAGTTATAAGTTACCTTGTCGGAGGAGGCGTCTCGGCAAAGGCTCGGAACAGCCGTGTCTTCGGGATTCCCCGTGGCGAGCGGTTCATGCTGGAACAAAAGCACGGTATAACCGTTCTTGCGCGCAAGAGCAAGGTCGGCGCTGAGCTTTTCAACTTGTCCCTCCCAATAACGCGACGAACCGTTGTCTGTTTGAATGCACAAAACGCTGTCGGAAACAAGACGCGATGTATAGAAAATATCGTGTGCGCGATAGCTTTGATTCAAGCTTTGCCGCTCGGAAAGAGGTTTTGCGTCGGGAAAGCCCGATTCCATATTGCGCGTCACGTCGTGCCCGCCGAGGGCGAACAGCCCGTCGGGATACGGGTCGCACAGAATTTCTTTCATGGTGTCGAGCGCGCCGAACGAAAGATAGTCGATGATATCGCCGGTCACGATAAGAGCGTCGTAATGTGCGGCGAAATCAAATGCCCGCTTTGCGCTTTCAACCGATGCGCCGCCGCGCAGCCAATAACGGGTCTTGTCGGTGAACTGCACCTCGGGGTCGTATTTGTCCTTTTCGTTCAGAACATTAAGATGAGTGTCGGTCACAACGCCGATTGTGACGGGAGCACATTTTTTCCCCTTGGGCACGATGTGAATTTCGCCGACGACAACGCCGCTGTTTGTTGTGTACACCACTTTCCCCTTGCGGAATTCTTCTTCGGCAGAATGCTCCGAGCCGTAACGGTATTCGCGCGGCGCTTCGGCTTCGGAAAAAGACGAAAATGCGGAAAGAGGAGGAAACGGAACAGGCGAAGCTTTTGCGTTTTTTTCATGGGCAGGCAGGGGGCGGTCGCCTTTTACGACGCGTATCGTCCCTTTTCCGTCGTCCTCCCACATAAATCCTTTGTCGGGCGGCGGCAAAAGGTCGACGGTAAAGCCCGGAATTTCTTTGCTGTTTCGGGTGATATACGGCTTCTCGCCGAAGATATGCAGCGTATATCTTCCCCCGCGCGGGATCGTGAGAATAAAGTCGGTGGCGGAGGAGGAATAATAGGCGGTTTTTTTATCGTCGTGTACGGCGCAGCAAAGACAGTGCGTTTTTCCGTAACCGAAGTTTATGTCTTCGGTGCGGTCGGTCGCGAATTTTCCGTTTTCGGGGAGAGCCGTTACGGAAAAAACTTCGCCGTGCGGACCTTTCATGCGCGGAAGTACCAAAAGAATCGGTTCACCGTTGGTCGAAAAGGCGGAAAGAAGCGTCTTTTTTTCGGATTCCAAGCACCGTACCGCCGCGACCGCTTCGTTCCAGCTGTGTACGCGTACAAGATCGATCTGCAGTGTGTGATTCACGGGACTGTCAAACAAAAAAGCCTCCGCTCCCGTTTCTTTTGCGGCAAGACAATTGGCGGGAAGATCGTCGATCATGAGATCAATGTGTTCGCTTCGACACGCCGATCCTTTGTCAAGGGTGCAAACAAGCTTGTCGTATTCGATCCCGCCACGGCGCAGTTCTTCGCGCGTTGCGGCATACGGGTCGGTGTAAAAATCGGGTGTTCGCCCTGTGATAATGACAATGCGGTGTCCCATTTTGCGAAGCGCCGCCACACCTTGAGCCGCATCCGCCTTGAATGGCGTGGCGGGAACTTTTGCGTCACAGTATTTTTTCAGAAATTCCGTCTCGCGCTTCTTCCATTCAGCGGGAAGATTGCTGTAGGAAATGCCGCGGCGGTCCAATTCTTCTTCGCTGATCCCGAAAAATTCCGCGGTGAAGGGACGGAAATAGCTGTATGTGTCGGTTAAGGTATCATCAATGTCGACGGCAATATTCATGGGACAAACTCCTTTTCGATCGGGTATATGCCGATTATAGCATATACGGGGCGGGAAATCAACCTTTTTCGGAATGCTTCGGCGAGCGGGTAAAGAAAGATTACGGAAGCAAAAACAAGCATGCCGACTGATGGGAAAACCAAAAGCCGGCATGTATTTCATTGATTCATTTTATCTGCCGTTGCACAATCTTTTACCGTCAGCTCCACCCACCCGGGGACAAATCCGCTGCGCAATGCATTTTTGACAGAGCGGAGATTGGACCATGCGCAGCAATAAAAGGGAACTTTTCCCCTTGCCAATATTTCGGCGGCAAGGTTGCTTGTCAGCGCGGAAGCGATTCCGCATCTTCGATATTCGGGCAAAACGTCCACTCCGATTTGCCACATGCTGTCGCAATCCGCCGAACAAGCCGCAAGTCCGATCAGCTTCTCACCGTCGTAGGCGCCGAAGCCCAAAATATCCAATTCCTTTCGTTCTTCGCACAGCGCATTGCTCCAAGTCGGGAGATATAAATCCCGAAAATCCTTTTGCTCCAACAGTTTAAGCGGATAAGCGCAGGATATTCTCTTCAGAAGACGAACATTCGGAAGAAAATATTCCGCCATAAAGCAAACGCGGTATCCATGCTCTTTCATTCTCTCATCCAGCCAAAGTATATTGGGAGTCTCAAAACAATGATAAAATTCAAACTTGCCCAAATAGGTTTCGACGATTTCCCTGCATTCGTCCCGCACGGAAGCCACGATATTGCTTCCGTATGACACCAAATTACACGCAATGGGCTCTTTGTAATACTTTCGCGCCAACGGTCCGATTTCGGATCGGACCAGCACGTTGGTGTTCCGAGTAAAATCGGAACTCTGTGCATGAATGTCCAATGCCGATTGCCGCAACGCTATATCCAATATTTCTTGGTTTGTCATAATGTTCTCCTGTTCCGAGTGCGAGGCACGATTTTTCGGTGTGGTAATGGAAATGTATGAGTACAGAGCGGCGAACAGCCGAAAAGGTATACGCGGCAAGACTTTTCGCTCACGCAAACGGGATTGCGGTTCGCTGCGCTCGCCGTGGTATCTTAACTGCCGCAAGAAAATATGCTTGCCTGAAAAGCGAATATCATGCGAAGCAATACACTTGCCGCAAAAAGTGAATATAACGGAAAAAAGCACTTGCAATCGCAAGTGCTTTTCTTGGTGGGGGAAGGTGGATTCGGACCACCGAAGTCAGTGACAACAGATTTACAGTCTGCCCCCTTTGGCCGCTCGGGAATTCCCCCAAAAACATCCCCGAATGAACGGGAACCATGGAGCTGGTGAAGGGAGTCGAACCCCCAACCTGCTGATTACAAATCAGCTGCTCTGCCATTGAGCCACACCAGCGCATTTAAAAATGCTTGGCTTGTTCGCTCGGAACGTGTACTATTATATCAGAACCGATAGGGTTTGTCAAGGGCTTTTTTGATTTTTTTCAAAATAAATTTTTTCTTTTTAAAGGCTTCGTTTCGGAGTGAAAAATGGCTCGGCGCAGACTTTCAAGATTTACGATTCGGTATCGGAGAAAGCGCGGAGAGCCGCATATTGTTCGCGAAAAGCGCGCGGCGATATCCCGACCTTCTTCTTGAAAAAGCGGCTGAAATATGCTTCGTTTTCGAACCCGAGGATCTCTGCTGTGCGAGAGATCGACAGATTTCCGTCCCGAAGCAATTGCTTTGCCTCGTCGATGATGAGGGAGGCACGGTATGCACACGGACTTTCACCCGAATACTCTTTAAACAGCTTGCGAAAATAAGCGCTGCTGACATGGCACATGGAAGCGATGCTTTCAACGGACAGAGCGCTTTTCGGATTTTTTCGGATCAATTCGATCCCTTTTTCGATTGAGAAAAAACGGCGGTTGAAAATGCGCATGGAAGACTCGCCCATTGCGGACAAGAGAGCATATATGTCGGATCGAAGCGCACAGGGCGAACGAAGCGGGGCTTCATAGTCCCGAACGATTTTTTCCGCAATTTCGGTCAGCAAAAAGAAATTGACATCGGGCACGAGAAAAGGAGAGGTGCCGAACGACAGAGACTCTTTGTCACAAAAGGTGCGAAATTCAATTAAATATGCATCCGGAAAGGCAAGATCGGCACGCAGATTGAGCACATTGTATTTTGCACCCTCCGGAAGGCATATTACGCTTCCCTGAGGAGCAAAAAAAGAAAGACCGTCTTGCGAAAAATACCGCCCCGTCGCGCCGTGGAGCAACAGAATCCCGGTTGCGGCGCGAGGGTGATTCATGCGGAACAGGGCGTCGGGAGTCCACTTTTGTCGCTCGGCATAAAGGCTTGTGATATTAAAATCGGTTCGATACAGTTCGGAGAAAGAGGAAAGGGTTCTCATTGCGTTTGTGCCCGTGCAAAAGACAGGCTTCCCTTTTATCTTGTTTTTATCCAGTATAACACGTCCCGTTCGGGTTGTCAACAATGTTTCGAAAAGTGCAAGCATTATGAGCGAAACGGATATGGATTTGTCCCGAAAATACCCTATAATGGTGCTATACCCACTTGAAAGGATGCGTGATGAAATGAACAACGAAAAGAGCAAGTTTGATATTCGATTTAATACCGAAAACGGCGGCGTGGATTCCATGATCTTTCGCGACGACCCGCAACAAATGAATTGGATGGGGATTCGAAACACATGGGGAACGGTGAAAGACGCAACGGTTGTGTCTGTCGAATGTGAGGAAAATTCGGTTTGTGCCGTATACGAAACGCCCCACCTTCGCATAACGGTCAATCGTCGGTACGATGAGGAAAAATATCGCGAGAGTTATACGATCCAAAACCGCATTGCGGGCGATGTTTTTTGCAATCGCGGAATGTTCGGAATCTATACGCCGTTTCGCGACGGGTATGCCAACGCGTCGATTTCCATGACGCAACGTTGCCATACGCATATTTGGTGCGGAAGAAATACATCCTATGTTCGCGCCGCCAAAATGGGACCCGCACGTTTCGGGCTCGGACTTGTGCTTACCGAAGGAAGTCTTGATACCTACAGCGTGGATCGGGAACTTACATTAAACGAGTTCGGACACTACATGAGCGAGGATCGCGGTGATTTTATTTTACATCCGAGTCCGTTTCACTTGAAACCCAATGAGTGTATGCGGATTTCATGGGAGATGTTTTGGTATGAGGACGGCTGCTTTGATGAAAAATTAAAAAAATACGATGATATAATACGAATCCGTGCGGAACGCTTTACGGTTTTTACGAACGAGAACATAACGTTTTCGGTATGCGCGAGAGAGGCGGAGGTGTTTCTCGACGGAAATACGATTCCGACAAAATGCGAAGGAGACGAGACGACGGTATGTTTTGCTCCGAAAAGAACGGGCGACCATCTGTTTGTCGTGCGGGTCGGAAAAAAAGAAACCATCGCCCGCTTTTTTGTGCAGATTCCGATTCGTGAACTGATTGAAAAACGAGTTCGCTTTATTATGGAAAAACAGCAGTATCTTGCTCCGAACGATATGCTTAACGGTGCGTTTTTGATTTATGACACCAAGGAAAAGGAACAAGTGTTCGACTATTTGTTTACCGATCATAATGCGTCGCGCGAACGGTTGGTTATGGGACTTTTGGTTGCAAAGTATTTGCAACATGTGCGGGATGAAAAGATGTATGTACGCTTTATGAAATACTATCGTTTTGTCACACGCGAGTTTTACGATGAAAAAACCGGAGAAGTATACAACAATGTCGGAAAACACTCAGAGTTTAAAAGATTATATAACGCTCCGTGGATGTCGGTTTTGGTTTTGGAAATGTATAATCTGACGGGAGATAAGGGGTATCTTGAAAAGATGTTCCGGTTGCTTACGGTGTATTATTCAATCGGAGGAGAACGTTTTTATCCCAACGGGCTTTCGGTATATGAAAGCGTCACGGCGCTGAAAAAAGCGGGAATGGAGCGGGAGGCATCGGAACTTTTGGAAATGTACCGAAAACACGCCGATAATATTCTGAAAAACGGAATCGCTTATCCCGAACATGAAATTAAATACGAACAGACAATCGTGGCTCCCGCAGTGAATATTTTGGCTCAGTTTTATATGTTGACCGAAGAGAAAAAATACTTGGAGGGAGCGCACGAACATTTAAAGGTGTTGGAGCGGTTCAACGGTTCTCAGCCCTCTCATTTTTTAAACGACTAGCCGATTCGCCATTGGGACGGGTATTGGTTCGGAAAAAGAAGAATGTATGCCGATACTTTCCCTCACAGTGCGGCTGTCCATACCTCAAACGCTTTCCTGCACTATGCGGCCGTAACGGGCAACGAAGAATATAAAAAACGCGCCGAAAACAGCGCCGGAAATATTCTTTCGCTTTTTTCAGCGGACGGAAGTGCTTCCTGTGCCTATTTGTATCCGTTTTCGGTAAACGGAATCGGTTGCGAGGCGTATGACGAATATGCAAACGAACAGGACGGATATCTTTACTACCTGATTAAATTTTTCGGCTGCATGGACGATGACAAGTCCAAAAACGAAAGCATACGCTTTTTTTCGAAAGACTCGACCGAATTAAAATAAGAAAAGGGGGAAAAAACAACGAATTTAAAGAATAAAACCGCTTGTTGCGATATGACAAGCGGAAAACTGTTCCCGCAACTGTTGCGTTTCATTCTTCCCGTTATCGCATCCAATCTTCTACAAGCAACTTATAATATGGCGGATACGGTGATTGCCGGCTTGTCAAGCGAACCCAATGCGGTAGGCGCGGTGGGCGGATGTGCAGCCTTTACGGGGTTTGTGATAAACGCTTTTATCGGTTGCAGTGTCGGTTCAAAGGTTATTATGGCGCGTGCGCTTGGGGAACGGGATGATCGAAAGATCGCGGAAACTTTCCGCACCTCTCTGTTTTTGAGTGTGATTCTCGGATTTTTATGCGGCGGGATCGGATTTTGCTTGAGCGGGAAGGTTTTGGCTCTCATGGGAAACCACGGAAGACTTTATGAGCTGGCTTTGACTTATACCCGTATATATTTTTTGGGAACGCCGTTTATTTCCGCTTGTAACTTTTGTTTCGCTTTATTGTACGCTGCCGGAAATACGAAAACGCCCATGGTGTTTCAATCCGTATGCGGTGTTCTCAATGTTTTTTTGAATTTGTTCTTTGTATTGGTTTGCCGTATGTCCGTGGAAGGAGTGGCGTTGGCAACGCTCCTGTCAAATATGCTGTGTGCCGCGGTATCGGTTCTGTATTTGTTTCGAGGAAGAGAATACGGAAAAAAATACGGAGGTTTTGGGATGCATCGTGACGCATTGCTTCAAATCCTGCGCGTCGGACTTCCGGCCGGTATTCAAAGTATGCTTTTTTCTGTCTCACATATGTTGATTCAATCGTCGGTATTGACCGTCAACAACCGTGTTACTCCTGCGGGAAGCGCTTATGATCCGATTGTTAAAGGCGTCAGCGCCTGTACGGGAGTCGAAAGCTTTGTCAATATTGCGGTCGGGGCGGTCGCTCAAGCGGTTATATGCTTTACGGGGCGAAATTACGGATCGCAAAATTTTGTCCGAATCCGAAAAATTCGAAAAGAGTGTTACGGAATCGGAGCGGCGGTTGCCGTTGCGGTTGGTGGTATTCTGATTCTTGCGCGAAAACCTTTTCTTGCTCTGTACGGTGTTCCCTGTACGGACGGTTCCGTACTCGGAAAACTTGCTTACGACGCAGCGGTGTGTCGGATGTTTTTGATGTTTGTACCGTATTTTTTGCTTGCTTTTATGGAGGTGGGAGCCGGTCTGTTACAGGGAATGGGACGCGCCGTTACCGCGGCCGGCATTTCGCTGCTCGGTTCTTGCGTATTTCGTATCCTGTGGATTCTGTTTGTTTTCCCACAAAATGTGTCGTTGTCTTGTATCTTTGTTTCTTTCCCGATCTCATGGCTTTTGACGGCGGCGGCGCACGGATTGTGCTTTTCGAAAATTCTGAAATCGGAGGAAAGAAAAGCGATGTCGGCGGCGCATACATAAAGGAAAGTCCATGCCTATCGGATGCGGGCGAAAACGGCGGCAAAATAAAGAAGGAACTCTTCATGCAGATTTATCCCGACGAAGGGGGCAAAAAAGCGGTGCAAGATTTTTCTTGCACCGCTTTCGTTTCAAATTTATGCGTTTTTATGCGTTCAACCGAAATTTCAAACTGATATCCGCCGCCTTTACGGTGTGCGTCAGCGCTCCGATGGAGATGATGTCGACGCCGGTCTCGGCGACCTTGCGAAGATCACGCCGATCCATATTGCCCGAGGCTTCCAAAAGGGCGCGACCCGCCGTGATCTTTACGCTCTGCGCCATGGCTTCGTCGGTCATGTTATCGAGCATGATAATGTCCGCGCCCGCTTCGAGCGCTTCGTTCAGCTCGTCAAAATTCTCGACCTCCACTTCGATCTTCAGCGTGTGCGGAATCGACTTTCGCGCGTTTCGAATCGCCGCGGCAATACCGCCCGCCGCCGCGATGTGGTTGTCCTTGATCAGAACGCCGTCGGCAAGGTTGAAGCGGTGATTGGTTCCGCCGCCGACGCGGACGGCGTATTTCTCAAGCGCGCGCATACCGGGCGTGGTCTTGCGGGTATCGGCGATCTTCGCTTTCGTTCCCTCTACCATCGCGACGCATTCGGCTGTGCGCTTTGCGACGCCCGACAGGCGCTGCAAAAGGTTGAGCGCCGTGCGTTCGGCGGTGAGAAGCGAACGGGCGTTGCCCGACACATCGGCGATCACATCGCCTTTTTTCACGCGGTCGCCGTCGGAAAAATGAAAGGTCACGCAAACCGTCGGATCAACGGTCAGAAATACTCTTTTCGCCACGGAAAGACCGCAGATCACGGTGTCCTCCTTGGCGATAAAGCGTCCGTGCGCGGTTGCCTCGGCGGGTATGGTGGAAAGAGTCGTAATGTCGCCCGTCCCGATATCCTCTTCGAGCGCAAGTGCGATGATCTTGTCAATTTGCGGATTATAAAGCATTTCCATAAAGTCGTTCTCCTTTAGCAATCGGATTCATCAGTCGGCGCGGCGGTCGGAGCTTTTTTCATCGACCAAAAAGTGAGCTCCCATGCTTTCGGTTCGGCGAATCGCGCCTTCCGCGATCAGAAGAGCCGCGTCGAGCGCACCGAACAGCGCGTAATGCGGTTCCTTGGTGAAATTGGCGTGCAGATAGCGGCGCTTCATATGCACAAGCTCGCGGCGAAGCGCGCAAAGCTCGCCGATACGCCGTTCCGCTCCCGCCTTTTCGGTCATAAGGTGCTTTATCCGCTCCATGTCCTTTGCGACAAGCTCGTCCGAAACATTGTCGGGAAGGTGCGGCGAGAGGGGAAGGGCAAAGGTTTCTTTCGACGGACGGGGCGAACGGTTGATTGCACGCGCCGCACGGTGGCCGAACACAAGACATTCAAGCGTCGAGTTGGAGGCAAGCCGATTGGCTCCGTGTACGCCGGTGCAAGCCGCCTCGCCGCAGACATACAGCCCCGGGACGTTCGTTTCGGCGTCCAGCCCCGTCGCAACGCCGCCCATCATGTAATGCTGGGTGGGATGAACGGGAATATAATTCTTCGGCGGGTAAATGCCCGCTTTTCTGCAGGTCTCGGTAATGGTCGGGAAACGGGAGGTGAAAAATTCCTCGCTCATGCACGACGCGTCGAGATAGACCCGCTCACCGCCGTTTTCACGCAGTTCGCGCAGAATGGCGCGGGTCACGATATCGCGCGGCGCAAGATCACGCAGGGGGTGTGCGTCGGGACGATGCATGAAAGCGTCGCCTTTTTCGTTTCGCAAAATCGCGCCCTCTCCGCGCACCGCTTCGGAAATGAGAAACACGCGCTCGCCCTCGTTATGTACGGCAAATGCCGTCGGATGGAATTGGACGAACTCCATGTCGCGCACTTCACAGCCGCAGCGATAGCAGGCGGCGATTCCCTCGCCCGTATTGCCCTCGGGGGTGGTGGAATAGCGGTACAGCTGTCCCGCGCCGCCGGTGGCGACGATTACGTTCCCGGCTTTTAAAATCAGGTCGCGTTCGCCGTCGTTCAAAACGACTCCGCAAACGCCGTCTTCGTCGGTGAGAATGTCCACAAGGTTGTGATTCCACAAGATCTCGATATTTTCGCGCTCGCTGCAGCGTTTTCCGAGCGTTTCGGTGATGAGCTTTCCCGTTGCGTCGCCGCCGCAGTGGATAATGCGGTTGCGGTGATGTCCGCCCTCGCGGGTTATATGCAGACTTCCGTCGGGATTGCGGTCAAAGGGTACGCCGTATTCGATCAGCGTTTCGATATTTTCGGGCGCTTCGCGCACCAAAACCTCAACCGCTTCGCGGCGGCAATGACCGGCGCCCGCAACCAGTGTGTCCTCGATGTGTTCTTCGAAGGAGTCGTCCTTTCCCAGAACACAGCAGATCCCGCCCTGGGCAAGATACGACGAGCCGCCCGAAAGATCGCCTTTCACGACGACGGCGACGCGAAAACGCGCGTCGAGCCGAAGCGCGGCGTAAAGTCCCGCCATGCCGCCGCCGATAATAACGACGTCATAGGACGGAAGTGATTTTGTATCGAGCTCTTTCTCACACAAGACTTGATTGAAAATATAGCGACGGAGCATGATCTGATTCCCTTTGATTCCTTTCCCGAAGTATACGGAGGAGATTTTATTTTTTTGCCGCTTCGAGCATCCGTTCGAGCGGAAGCCGTGCGGCGTGCATTTCTTCTTCGGTCATATAAACCTCGTCGTCGAGCGTTTCGAGCGTCGAAAGCACATCGCAAAGACGGGTCTTTTTCATGTTCGGACAGACAAGACAGGTGGAGGCAAGATAAAAAGCCTTGTCGGGACATTCCTCGCGCAGACGGTCGACAATGGCGCGCTCGGTGACGACGATAAAATCTTTGTCGTTCGACTCGCGGCAAAAATCCAAAATGCCCGAGGTACTGCCGATATAGTCGGCAAAAGAGAGCATTTCCTTGCGGCATTCGGGGTGCATGGCGATCTTGGCGCTCGGGTGCATGGCGCGCGCGTCAAGCAACGCTTCCTTTGTCACATGATGATGAATGGGGCAAAAGCCGTCCATGAAATAAAATTGCTTTTCGGGAAAAGCGTCGGCGACAAACGAACCGAGATTTTGGTCGGGAACAAAGATGATCTCTTTTTCTTTTAATGTTCCGACAATCTTGACCGCGTTGGAGGAGGTGACGCAAATGTCGCTGACCGCTTTGGTGGCGGCGGAGGAATTGATGTAGCAAACGACGGCGGCGTCGGGGTGCGCGCGGCGCATATCCGCAACGACCTCGGGCGTGATCATATCCGCCATCTGGCAGCCCGCGTCGGCACGCGGAATAAACACGTGCTTTTCGGGATTCATGATCTTGGCGCTCTCCGCCATAAAGCTCACGCCGCAGAAGACGATATTTTCTTTATCCGAGCCGCGCGCCTTTTTGGCAAGCTCAAAGCTGTCGCCGCAAAAATCGGCAACGTGCTGGATGCAAAGCTCCTGATAATAGTGCGCCAAAATTAAAACGTTTTTTTCCTTTTTCAGACGCAGAATCTTTTCGGTCATTTCCGTTTGGGACATTTGGTTCATCATAAATTCTTCATTTCCTTGCTGTTCGGTTTGCCGTTCGGCAACATCGGTTTTTTCGCATAAATAGTATCCTTGACATTATAGCACGGACGCGGAAAAAATGCAAGACTTACGAAAAAAATATTCAAAAAGACAAAAAAATGACAATCTCTGCCCTTTTGAAAAGAAGGGCGTTTCGTATACGTCACAGTCGTTTTGTGTATTCCGAGGGCGATACTCCCACCGCTTTTTTGAATACCGAGGAAAAGTAATAAACATTTTCGAAGCCGCATAGTTCGGAAATTTCCGTGACGGTGTGCCGCCCCGAAACCAGCAGCTCTTTTGCGCGGTCGATCCGCACCTTGGTGACATAGCGCACGGGGGACAGTGAAAATTCCTTTTTGAAAAGCTCGCAAAAACGCGTGTATTTCAGCCCGGTCACGGCGCATAGGGCGGTATAATCGAACTTCGGGTCGCAAAAGTTTTGCAAAATAAAGGTGCGCGCCCGCTCCATCGAGGCTTTGGTACTTCCCGAAAGATAGACGCTTTGTTTTTTCTGAAGCGAGGCGATAATACCGTAAAACAGCATCATGGATTCGGCATACGATCCGACGGACTTGTCGCGAAAGGTGCGGTACAGCTTCAAAAATTTGTCGGTCAGCTCCGCGTTGTCGTACAAAACAAGCGCTTTTTTCGGCAAGGGAGAACCGGCGTCGAAAAAAACGTCGATACAGTCGCTCGCCCCGGGTACCGTTTTTACGGTGTAGGCTCCGTTTATCGGTCCTTTTGGCAAATAACGAATCGAAAAAGGACAGTCCCGGAGCTTTGTATCGCCGAACGTGACTTCATTTTCTCCCGACAGAAAAAAGATAAGCTCATAGGTGTAACAATACGAGCCATAGGAGTAAAAGCTTTTTTGCATATCCTTCTGGAAAAATCGGTCGACCGAGTGGATCCTTTCTATACGGATATCGTCGCATTCAAACAGCTTCATATGTACACCCCCATTTTCTCGTGTTCGTCATCAGTGTACCACATTTGAAAAAGAATTGCAACGGTATCCGAAAAATTACCGTAACAAATTATAAAACCGAAACGGTTTGCATTTACTTTTCCGTCGGAAAAGATAGAATAAAAGCAGAATACAGGCGGATATATTCCCGAAAAAACCGAAAGGAAAGAACTGAGATGAACGAAAGGATTCAAAAGCTTACCGCCCTCACCTTGGACGGAAAAATGTGTCCGAACACAGAAAACATCGATTTTGACCGCGAGGATATGTTCTTGTCCGAACATGAAAGACAGTCAAAGCGGATAAGAGAATATATCGCGGCGCAAAAGCCTGTTTTGACCGAATATCAGACCATGACGGGACTTTTGAAGTTTGAAATCAGCGACAAGCCGCCGTTTTCGGGCGACTTTATGCACTGCTTTACGTTGAAAAACACACGCGAAGCGTTCGAAGCGTTTTTCACTAAGCCAATCGACAATTTGTCCTCACTTGAGTGGGAGCACGCGACGGCGGATTTTGAGAGCGCGATTCGATCGGGACTTCGCGGCATTATCGAAAAGATCGATCGGTCGCTTGAAAAGTATGCGGGCGACGAAGAAAAAACGGGGTATCTGAAGGCGCTTAAGACCGTGGCGGGGGCGCTGATCGATTGGGCGCACCGGTGCGCGGCGGCGGCGCGGGCACTTTCCGAAACGGTGCAGAACCCCGAATATCGGGAAAATCTTGAAAAGCTTTCCGAAACGCTTATGCGCGTCCCCGAATATCCCGCCGAGAGCTTTTACGAAGCGGTGCTTTCGATCTATATTCTGTTCGGCTGCGAACCCGACAGCATCGGAACGCTCGACCGCACGCTCCGCCCGTATTACGAGCGGGACAGAAAAAAGGGTATGCTGACCGAGGAAAAAGCGACGGAGATCTTGCAGGAGCTGTTTTTAATGCTGCAAGCCAACACGCCGAAAGGCTCCTCCAATTTTACCAAGGGCGGCGAATCGCACTTTTGCGTCGGCGGGTACGATGAAAACGGAAACGATACGTTTGACGATTTTTCGATGTTGGTTTTAAACGCCGTGACCGCGCTTCCGACGTATATCCCGCAGGTGTCGCTGCGGTGGACAAAGAAGCTTCCCTTTGAAACGTTTCTTGCCGTATTGCGCATGGCGGTAAGCGACCCGAACAATCGAATCGCTTTCGTAAACGATGAGGCGAAGATTCATGCCGTTATGCATATCGCGGACTTTCCGTTTGAAAAGGCGTGCCGCTACACGTCGGTCGGATGCAACGAGGTCGCGTATCCGGGAAGCTTTTATGCGGGCGCGACGCAGACGAATGTCTTTCGCTCGCTTGAAAATTTGTTGTACGGACGTGAAAAAGAGATTTGTCTTGCCGATACATGGGAGAAATTTTTCGAGCTGTATAAGAAAGAGCTGTTTTCCGATATCGATAAAATGCTGTGGTACGACGATCAATTCATGAAAATTCGCGGCAGGGATATCAGCTACGTCACGAGCCTCTTGTTCCCCGACTGTATCGAGAGCGGAAAATCGTTTACGAGCGGTGGCTGCCGTTATGCCGTGTCGGGCGTGAGCCTGATCGGACTTACGAACGTTTTCGATTCGCTTTCGGTCATCAAGCAGTTTGTTTACGATGAAAAGACGGTCGATATGAAAACGCTGCTTTCCGCTTTGAAAAACGATTGGAACGGATATGAGGAATTGCATACACGGATTCTGAAAACGGGAAAATTTTTCGGAAACGATGATGAGACCTCGAATGGCGTTGCGCGGCTTTTCTGCAACACGCTGTATTCGCATACCGAAAATAAGCGCTCTGTGCTCGGCTACCCGTACATTTTCGGCAATCTCATCGGATACCATCCGTATCATCGCTGGTTCGGTTCGAATATGCGCGCAACGCCCGACGGAAGAAAAGCGGGCGAAGACATAAAATTCGGTCTCGGGCAGAGCGGCGGCTATGACCGAGAGGGATTGACGGCGCTTTTGAATTCGATCGCTTTCTGCGACACACACGGCATTATATCGGGCGGACCGAGCGTTACCAATCTTTATTTTGACGAAAAACTGGTTAAGGACGAAGAAAATATTCCCAAAACGGCAAAGCTTCTCGAGACGTATTTCCAAAACGGCGGCTCACATTTTCAGATGAATTACGTTTCGCGGGAGGATCTTATAAAGGCAAAGAAAGATCCGACGCCGTACAAAAATCTTCGTGTCCGCGTCTCGGGCTTTTCGGATTATTTTGTGAATCTTGAGGATCCGATACAGGACGATATTATCCGCCGCACGGTGAAAAACGGGTGATTGGAGGAAACAGTCATGAAGGCAATGCTCTTTGACATTCAAAGAGGCTCCTATGTCGACGGTCCCGGAATCCGCACGACGGTGTTCTTTAAGGGCTGCAATCTCGATTGCAAGTGGTGTCATAACCCCGAAAGCAAGTCGGCTGACAGGCAAATGCTGTTTTATTCCGACAAATGCACAGGCTGCGGGAAATGTGTTTCCGTTTGTCCGAACAAAGGAAAAAAGTGCAAGCTTTGCGGAAAATGCGCCCTTTTTTGTCCGCGCGACGCACGAAAGCTCTGCGGGCGGGAATACGGCATCGAAGAGGTCATGCGCGAGCTTTTACGGGACAAATGCTTTTACGAAAATTCAGGCGGCGGCGTCACGTTTTCGGGCGGGGAATGCATGCTGCAGATCGACTTTCTTTCGGAAATATTAAGAGAATGCAAGACCGAAGGCATTCACACCGCCGTCGACACCGCGGGAAACGTTCCCTTTTCGTATTTCGAACGCATTTTGCCGTTTACCGATCTGTTTTTGTACGATATAAAAGCCTTTTCCGCCGAAAAGCACAAAGAGGGAACGGGAGCGGACAACGCGCGCATTTTGGAAAACGCCAAAAGGCTTTCGGGGAAAAGCAAAATCCTTTTCCGCATTCCCGTCATCGGCGGGTTTAACGACGAGGAGACGGAAATGCAAAAGATCGCGGACTTCTTAAAGGACATTTATTATGAAAAAGTCGAGCTTTTGCCGTACCATGCCTTGGGAGAACACAAATACCGCGCGCTCGGGGTGAATGTCGAGGTCTTTTCCGTGCCGAGTCCCGAGCGGATGAAGCGCTTTCGCGCCATGTTCGAGCGGGCATAACATAAAAGAAAAAGACGAAAAAAGGAGCGCCGCTCCTTTTTTCGTCTTTTATACAACGCTTATTTCGAAAGTTCTTTCAATACATTCATCGCCGGCACGGGAAAACGTCCGAGCGGGTCGGGACCGATATTCAAAAGATAGTTGATCCCTTTGGCGTTCAGGCGGTCGCGGGTCGTGCGCACGGTCTCGGCGCTCTTCCAGTTGTTGTCAAAGGTTTTGTAGCCCCATGTATCATTCAGCGTTGCGGGGCACTCGTAAAGACCGTCCTTTTCCGGCACAAAATCCAAATCATTATCCTCACAGGAAAAATAATCGCCGAGGTTGTTTCCGATGCGGGTGTTGACAAGGCAGTCGGGCTGATAGTGCTTGATGAGGTCGAAAAGCTCGCGGCTCTGTTCGGGGGTGATATCCATCGGCGTGTCACACCAAATGAGGGCAAGCTCGCCGTATTTCGTCAAGATCTCGCGGAACTGCGCCTTGATCTTTCCGTTGAACAGACGGTTGTAATCCTTCTTCGACGCGTCGGGATAGATCCATTCGTTGGTGCAGCGAAAATCGCCTTTTTTGTCCCATTCACAGCTCACGCCGCCGCAGTCCGGCTCGTGCCAGTCCAGCTCCTGCGAATAGTAAAGTCCCAGCTTCATGCCGTGTTTATAGCACGCCTCGGCAAGCTCGGCGATCATATCCCGACCGAAAGGCGTTCCCTTTACGACGTTGAAATCATCCCACGCCGAATCGAAAAGACAGAAGCCGTCGTGATGCTTGCTCGTCACCACCATGTACTGCATACCGGCGTCCTTTGCAAGCTTTACCCATTCCTCGGCGTCGAATAAGATCGGGTTGAATGCCTTTTGCAGTTTTTCGTATTCTTCCTTCGGAATTTTGTAACAGGACTGGATCCACTCACCGATGTAATCGAGCCGTTTTCCCTTCCATTCGCCTCCCAAAAGCGAATACAGCCCGAAATGGATCATCAACCCGAAACGCGCGTTCTTAAACCATTCTTTGTTGTTCATTTTTCTTTTTCCGCCTTTCCGAAATCATCTTGACAAAAACTTCGTTTTTTTATATTATATACGTAAAGAAAGGGCTTGAACAGAGCGAAAATCGCTTTGCATTTGACCGAAATAAGCTTTTTGACACATGGATATAAAGGAGGGAAAAAAGATATGCGCGACCGTTCTCTTTTTCTCTATCAGGCGGGCAGCGGTAAAGCGCCCGCGGAATGGTTCCTGAAACAGACCGTTCACATCCAGCGGCTTTATTACATCAAGGGCGGGGAGGGATATGCCGTCGGAGAAAACGGCGAAAAGACGCGTTTTGAAAAAGGAAAGCTGTATCTTTTCCCCTACAATCTCTCGCAGCGCTTCGTGACGACCCGTGAAGATCCCGTCGATCATTTGTATTTTGACTTTCTTTCCTTGCCGCCGCTCATCGGAACGCACCCAATCGTGTTCGATTCGGCGCGCGACCTTTCGCTGTTCCACACGCTGCTTGCGGCGGACGAATATATAAAGGCGTTTTCCGAGGAGGAAAAGCCGCGCAATTTCGGCAGGACCTCCGACGCGGAAAACGCCTCCGGTGCGGAATATTGCAGGATCGTATACAGCCTTTTTCACAGCATTCTCTTGCTTTTGTCGCGCAATACGCCGCTTCCGCTCGTCCACGACGAAGTGATCCTGCGCACGGTCGACTATATGGAAGAAAATCTCTTTTCGCCCGAGCCGCTTCGGGTAAAGGAGCTTGCCAAAAGAGCGGGGTTTGAGGAGAATTATTTCATACGGCGCTTTAAAAACGCTCTGGGCATGACGCCGTATGCTTTTTTGCGCTCACGCCGCCTATATAAGGCGCGGGAGCTTATCGCCGACGGAATGTCGGTTACGGGTGCGGCGGAGGCGGTTGGTTACGAAAACGCAAGTTCGCTTTCGCGGGCGCTGGGCAAAAAAGGCGCAAGGTGATTTTGCGTTATTTCTTCTCTTTTTTGTCCTTTGTCTCGATCGGACGGGCGGAAAGCCGAACGATCTCGTCGCGCAGGTAAGCCGCCTGTTCGAAGTCGAGCGCTTTTGCCGCCTCCTTCATGGCGCTTGTAAGCTCGGCGATCTTGCGCTGTAATTCGTCGCCTGTAAGCTTCTTCTTTGTCTTTTTGCCGTCTTTCGCGGCGATCTCGATGACGTCGCGTACCTCTTTGATGATGGTTTTCGGCGTAATGCCGTTCTCTTCGTTGTATTTTTGCTGTTTTTGGCGGCGGCGCGCGGTCTCGGCAATGGCGTTTTTCATCGAGCGCGTCACCGTATCGGCGTACAGGATGACCTTTCCCTCGGCGTTGCGCGCCACGCGTCCGACCGTCTGAATGAGCGACGTCTCACTGCGCAGAAAGCCCTCTTTGTCCGCGTCCAAAATGGCGACGAGCGACACCTCGGGAATATCCAAGCCCTCACGCAGAAGGTTTATGCCGATGAGCACGTCGTATACGCCGAGACGGAGGTCGCGGATCAGCTCCATTCGCTCCATTGTGTCGACGCCGAAGTGCATGTAGCGGCACTTGATCTCGTTTTCTTCAAAAAATTCGGTCAGATCCTCCGCCATTTTTTTGGTCAGCGTCGTGACCAGCACCCGTTCGCCCTTTTCGGCACGCAAACGAATTTCGCCCATAAGATCGTCGATCTGTCCTTCGGTCGGACGAACCTCGATCTCGGGGTCCAAAAGTCCCGTCGGGCGGATGAGCTGTTCGGCAATCTGCGCGCTGTGCTCCCTTTCGTAATCGGCGGGCGTTGCGCTGACAAAGATCACCTGATTGAGCTTTTGCTCGAATTCGTGAAATTTTAACGGGCGGTTATCATACGCAGACGGCAGACGAAAACCGTAGTCGATCAGATTTTTCTTGCGCGAAAAATCTCCGCCGTACATGCCGTGAACCTGCGGAAGGGTCACGTGCGATTCGTCGATGAACATCAAAAAATCCTTCGGGAAATAGTCGAGCAGCGTATACGGCATACTGCCCGGCGCACGGCCCGAAAGCACGCGCGAATAGTTTTCCACGCCCGAGCAATAGCCGATCTCCGATATCATCTCGATATCGTACATCGTCCGCTCGCGGATGCGCTGTGCCTCGATGAACTTGTTCTGCGATTTGAAATACGCCTCGCGCTCTTCCATTTCGGCGCGGATCTCCTCGAGCGCCGCGTCCCGCTTTTCGGGCGCGGTCACATAGTGGGTCGCGGGATAGACGGCGGCGTAGGCAAGCATACGGGAAACGGCGCCGGTCACGGGATTGAATTCCGATACGGCGTCGATCTCGTCGCCGAAAAATTCGACCCGTATCCCGACGGTGCTTTCCGACGAGAGACAGATCTCCACGGTATCGCCGCGGATGCGAAAACGGTTTCGCTCAAAAGACATGTCGTTGCGCTCATAGTGCATTTCGACAAGATGTTCGACCAGCTTTTCGCGCGAAAGGGACATTCCGGGGCGCAGTGCCATGACCGACTGACGGTATTCCTCGGGGTCGCCGAGCGAATAAATGCACGATACGCTCGAGACGATGATGACGTCCCGCCGCTCAAAAAGCGCCGAGGTGGCGCTGTGGCGAAGCTTGTCGATCTCGTCGTTTATGGAACTATCCTTTTCGATATAGGAATCCTTTCCCGGAATATACGCTTCGGGCTGATAATAGTCATAATACGAAACAAAGTATTCGACGGCGTTTTCGGGGAAAAATTCTTTGAATTCCGAGCAAAGCTGTGCCGCAAGGGTCTTGTTGTGGGCGAGGACAAGAGTCGGTCGGTTGACCTTTTCGATGATGTTTGCCATGGTGAAGGTCTTGCCCGAACCGGTAACACCCAAAAGCGTCTGCGCTTTGTCGCCGCGCAGAATGCCGTCGGTAAGCTCCTTTATCGCCTGCGGCTGATCGCCCGTCGGTTTGAAGGGGGACACCAGTTTAAAATGATCCATTCTTTTTTCCTTTTTCTTCTTTAGCAGTTGCGATCTGTGTTTATCCGATGAAAAATATTGATCCGTACAGCATGAGTATAGCTCATTTGTTCGGATTTGTCAACCGAAACCGATCGGCAAAACAGGCAAAAATTGCAAAAAGTCTCCCGCACGCGGCAGTGCGGGAGACTTCGTTTTTAATAATTGCTTTCGTAATGATCGCGCTCGACGACGGTGTTGTTTTGGCACAGCACAGCTTCATAAGCGTCGCTTACCTCATCGGGCGTATTTGCCTTCCAAACGATCTTCTGACCCGTCGGACGGATGATGAGATTGTCGTAGATTTTGTAATCCTTCGGCATTTCCGCAACGCCGCCCGATTTGTAAAGCGTTACCGTGCGGGCATGTACAAAAACGTTGTTTCGCACGGTGATATCGCAAAGAGGGCATTCCAGTTCATATACTAAAAGATGAGAAGAGCAGTCCTTGTTCGGACGAACTTCATATCCCCAGCAATAGCCGGAATCAATGCAGATATTGTTTTCGAAATAACAGTTTACAAATCCGGTTCCGGGAAGAGTGCCGCGATCCCAGATTTCAAAGCACTGCTGATTGTTCCACATGATATTGTTTCGGAAATACATGTTTTTCCACGGAATTACCAACTGAGATCCTTGCATGGTGACAGCAACGTCGTAAATGTCCGAGAATTTGCAATCCTCGACGACACAGTCGTGACAGTTCGACCAAAACTGAACGCCGTTGCCGTAGCGGGTGTTGGGAGTGCGGTATCCGGTCAGCTCGGAGCCGCCGATCTCGCGGAATTCACAATGATCGATACGAACGTGATGACCGCCGCCGTTTATGCCGTGCGCGCCGATGCCGCGGAAGCAAAGCTCGGTGACGCGGACATATTCGCCGACCGTCAGGCAATCAAGACGGCAGGCAAGGCAGATCTCGTCCGAAAGCGCGGACGGATCCTGTTCCGAATAAACGTACAACGTGCTTTTGTCGTTGTAAAAGTCCCACTGCTCTGCCAGAGCTTCATATGTAAAACGCTTGTGGGGATAAATCTTGCCCGAAACGCGGATAAAGCCGACGTTGGCGTCAAAATTCGGGTCGTAGATGTTGCCGTCGTAACGGCTCACATCCGAAAGGTCGATCTTGTAAATGTTTTCGGCGTGCTTTTCCCACGCGCCTTTTTTCGGAATCTTGAAGGCGCTGATTATGGGTTTTTCTCCTTCGCCGTATGCGGTGTAGACGGTCGTTTCCGATTCGTCCTTTCCGCGCGGGGTAATGACCTTGCCGTAAAAGGCGTCGCCGCGGCGAAAACGGATCTCATCGCCCGGGCGCACGATCTCGTTTACCTTCGGAATGCTTCGGATCGGACTTTTTTCGGAAAGACCGTCGTTCGTGTCCGCACCGTTTGCCGATACATAATAAATGCTCATGGTATTTCTCCTTTTGCCGCAAAAAGGCCGGCGGTTTGTTTTCTACATTATAGAAGTCGATTTATCCCCTGTCAAGGCGTTTGAAAGAGAAAAGGCAGAATGCCCAACATTTTTCGCTGTCGGTTGTGCAAAATGCCGATTGCCGTTCTGACGGGAGAAAGCACCTCATAAAATAAAAGGAGAAAGAAAAGCCGAATCGGAGGGGAAAATATGAAAAAAACGGCGCGGAATCTGTTTTTGACCGCTCTTTTGGTTTTTTCGGCGTTGTTTGTCCGACATGCAAAGGAGATTTCCGACCGCCGCGCGGTCGCCGCTTGGGCACAGGGCGGACGGGCGGAATCCGCCAATATCACGCTTCGCGACCTCGCCGAGCGGAGAAGCGAAAGGAATTGCCCGTGAGCGGCGTTTCTTTTCGCGTCGGAAATGCCGAAATAAAGATCCATCCCCTTTCGGCTTTGTCGGCGGCGGCGCTTTTATTTGCCGAAAACAGCGTGTATGCGCTTGCCGTTCTTTTTTGTGCCGCTCTTCACGAAGGCGGACATATTGCTGCTTTGTATCTTTGCGGCGGAAGGGTCTTGCGCCTTTCGTTTTTGCCGTGCGGAATGGAAATTTGCATGTCGCCCCTTTCGTATAAAAAAGAAATTCTCACAGCGCTTGCGGGACCGGCGGCAAATCTTTTTTCGTCGGCTCTTTTTTATGCCGCCGCGCACGGGGATACGTTTTTCCTTTTTTGCGCCGACTGCGGCGTGTTTTTGGCACTTTTCAATCTTTTGCCCCTTTGCGGCTTTGACGGGGCGCAGATACTGAAGAGCCTTTCGTTTTTGTATCTTCCGTACGAAAAGGCTCTGAAGCTGCAAAGCGTTTCAGAGCCGATCTCGCTTATTCTGTTTGCCGCGGCGAGCGGCGCGGTATGCGCTTTTGCGGGGTTTAACCTGTCGCTCTGCGTGATTTTTCTTTATTTTTTCGCGTGCGCCTTCTGCCGCCGATAGGGCTTTATTCTCCGTCCTTTTTCTTTCGGCGGGAAAGAGGTTCTTCAAAGCGGTCTTTCTGCGTGACCGATGGGACGGGCGTCGGATAAATACCGTCAAAGCACGAGGAACAAAACTGCGTCTTACCGTCGATCAGCTCGCTCAGCGCGTCGTACGGCAGATAACCGAGCGAATCCGCACCGATCAGCGCCGCGATCTCTTCCGTGCTGTGTCGGAAAGCGATGAGATTGTCGCTCGAATCGATGTCGGTGCCGTAATAACAGGGGTACAAAAAGGGCGGCGCCGAAACGCGCATGTGAATTTCCTTTGCGCCCGCCGCGCGCAGCATGCCGATGATCCTTCCGCAGGTGGTTCCCCGCACGATCGAGTCGTCGATCATGACGACGCGCTTTCCCTCCACCGTTTCGCGGATGGGATTCAATTTGATGCGCACCTTATCCAAACGGTTGTCCTGTCCGGGCGCGATAAAGGTTCTGCCGATATAACGGTTTTTGACAAAGCCGATCCCGTAAGGAATGCCCGATTCCGCCGAATAGCCGAGCGCCGCGTCGAGTCCCGAATCGGGAACGCCGATGACGACGTCCGCGTCGACGGGACAGCGTTTCGCCAAAATTCTTCCCGCGGCAAGGCGCGCCTTGTGTACCGAAATGCCGTCGACGATCGAGTCGGGGCGGGAAAAGTAAATGTATTCGAAAATGCAGGGGGTGTGCCGCACTTTTCCGCAATGGGATTCAAGCGAGAAAACGTTGTCTCGGTCAAAAACCAAAACCTCGCCCGGACGCACGTCGCGGATAAATTCCGCGCCGACGGCGTGCAGCGCACAGCTTTCCGACGCGACGATGTACGCTCCGTCGGGTCGCTTGCCGAAGCAAAGCGGGCGGAATCCGTGCGGATCGCGCGCGGCGATCATTTTGGTCGCGGAGAGAATGACCAAAGAATAAGCGCCCTCAAGCCGATTCATCGCACGTTCGACGGCGACCTCGACCGAGGGGGCGGAAAGACGTTCGCGCGTGACAAGATAGGCGATGATCTCGGTGTCGCTCGTCGTGTGGAAGATCGCGCCGTCCAGCTCCAGCGCGGCACGCAGATCATAGGCGTTGCTCAGATTTCCGTTGTGTGCCAGCGCCATTTTGCCCTTTTGATGGTTGACTTCGATGGGTTGACAGTTGGCGCGGTTCGTTCCGCCCGTCGTGCCGTAACGAACATGTCCGACCGCCATGGTACCTTTGGGAAAGCTTTCCATCACACGGGGAGTGAACACCTCTCCGACAAGACCGAGATCCTTGTGCGACGTGTAAACGCCGTCGCTGCATACGACAATACCGCAGCTTTCCTGCCCCCGATGCTGAAGGGCATATAAACCGTAGTATACCGTATCCGCAACCGCCGTTTCGGAGGGAGAATAGACTCCGAACACACCGCATTCCTCGTGAAGACCGCTCATTACCTGCTCCTTTCGTTTTATAACCAAAACAAAACAACCGAAAAACAAAGAAGCGCTCCCGATAAAGATAGATTTACCGTGAACGCTGTCGCTCATACGATTATTATACCGATTTTTTTCATTTTGTCAAGCTTTTCGGACAAATTGTTTCCTTTCGGGGTTGCAAATACGAAAAAAAGCCGTTATAATAAAGGCGGATTCAAACCGAATTTTTAAAAAGGTGAGGAAAAAGAAAAATGGAGAATACTTGGCAGGGCAAAACAATCGGATTTTTAGGCGATTCGATCACCGAAGGGATCGGCTGTGAAAGGGGAAAACGCTATTGGGACGAGCTTCAGACGCTTCTCGGCTGCACCTCGCACAGCTACGGCGTAAACGGCGCGGCTTTCCGCGACCTTGCGGGACAGGCGGATCGGATGCATCGCGAGCTCGGCGAAAAGATCGACGCGATCTCGATTTTTGCCGGTACAAACGATTATAACGGCGCGCGCCCCATCGGGTCTTTTTATACCGAGCCGGTCGAAGAAAAAGTGATCGTCGGCTATGACGGCGAGGAGCCGCGTTACGGAACGCGAAAACACCGCGATCTTATTTTCGACACCGCGACTTTTTGCGGCAGTATCAATTTTGTTTTGGGACACCTTCGCACGCTTTATCCCACAAAGCCGATCTATTTCATGACGCCGATCCACCGCGCTTATGCGAATTTCGGCGGAGACAATATTCAGTATGACGAGCTGTACGCCAACCGGGGCGGAGTCTTTTTCGACGAATACGTCGAGACGGTGAAAAAGGCAGCGAATGTATGGGCTTGCCCTCTTATCGATCTCAACGCGCTGTGCGGGCTTTATCCGCGAAACGACACGCACGCGGCGCTTTTCTTTGCCAATGAATCGACCGACCGTCTCCACCCGTCGGCGGGCGGACACAAGCGCATGGCGCAGGCGATTGCCCACGCCCTTCGCGCTGTTTCCCCCTACGATCACGAGTAAAATCGAATAAACAAAATCGGCGTTTCCCTCGTAGTAGAGGGAAACGCCGATTTTTTCAAAGAGGAGGTAATAATTTCGACTATTTCGTATCGCGCCGCATCCGCTCCAGCGTCCGCACCGAGCCTTCGTATACGTGTCCGATGTCGCTGCCGCAGAAAAGAATTTTGGCGCCGCGCGCACGCCATGCCTTTACGACCTCGGAATTGTAGCCGAACGCCGCACCGAATATTTTACCGCGGCGGCGCAGCGTTTCGCCGATCCTGTCGTATATGGGAAGCATTTCGGGATGAAGCGGGTCGTCCAGATGCCCGAGTGACGCCGAAAGATCGTTCGGACCGACGATATATCCGTCGATTCCGTCGACCGAGCAGATCGATTCGAGATTTTCGACCGCCGCGATATCTTCGATCTGAATAAAGCGGAGCATACGGCGATAGGCACGCAGAACATAGTCCGCCTGCGAGAGCGCACCGTATTCCAGCGCTCGCTGCGGACCGAAGCCGCGCACGCCTTTCGGCGGATATTCGCAGGCGCGTACCGCCTCACGCGCTTCTTTTTCGTTTCGTACATTCGGAAAGAGCAAAACGTCGGGTCCCATATCCAACACGGGCTTTGCCAAAACGGGATCGTTCCACGGAATGCGCACCATGGCGGGGGTTCCGCCCGCACGCGCGGCAATAAGGCAGTCGAGCAGTCTCTGCCCGCCGATCGCCGTATGCTCGGTGTCGATCCACATAATGTCGTATCCTGCCATCGCCATGCATTCGGTTATGCCGGTGTCCCCGCAAAAAACGTGCGTTCCGAGCAAAACGCGGTCGCTCGCCAATTTTTTCCGCAGCGTATCGGTAAGGTCTTTCATGCGTTCTTCTCCTTTTTCTCATTTTTTTCAATCGTCAGAAAACGGTGCATAACGTTTACCTGCGCGGTATTTTCGCCGCATACCTCGGAATACTGAATGAGCAATTTGTGTTTTCCGTTTTCCTCAAGAAGCAGGTTGTTCGAATAATAACAGCCTCCGTGCTTGTCGGCGGCATAGACGGCGCTTTCCCAGTTTTGCCCGTCCTTTGAAAAATAAAATACAAAGCCCTCGAGATTTTCCTCCCGCCCGTGCGCCACGTAGATCCCGTCGATCTGCGCGGTCTGGGGGTTACGGATGCCGTGGTCGAGAAAACAGGGCGGACAAAGCGTCCATGTTTCGCCAAGATCCCGGCTTACGGCGTGATCCATGTGCCGCTCGTCCTTTGAATTATAGGCATAAGCGTGCAAAACGCCCTTGTCGTCGTATAAAAGCGAACCATATCCGCGACCGATCCCGTCGATGGGAAGCCGAACCTCGCGGAAGCTTTCGCCGTTATTTTCGCTGATAAAGACCGAATAACCGTGTTCGGGCGTCTCGCCGAGAAAATGCTCGCGGCGGAATTCGAGGAACAGAACGCGGTTTTTAACGGTGAGCGCGTCGTAGATCCTGCCGGGATAGGGCGAAACTTCAAAGGGAGCCTCCCACGTCTTTCCGCTGTCGCGGCTTCTCACCGCCATGGGGGTGAGCCACGGTTCACAGCAGATCTCTTCGAAGGCGGTGTTGCGAAGGCAAAACGCCAAAATGCTGCCGTCGGGACAGGTCACAGCCTTTTCGACCGAGATCGTGAACATTCCGTCCATAAAGGAATCGACCGAATAGGGAAGGGGAAATACCTCCGAATAGGTCTTGCCGCCGTCGGAGGACAGGCGATATTCGACAAAGCCGTAAGCCGAATGACCGGCACAGCGGACAGGGGAACAGTTGGAATTGAAATCGATAAAGCTTCCGTTCGGGAGCAAGGTCATGGCGTGGGTCATGTGTCCGCTTCGGTTGCGTTTTTTGTTGTCGACGTATACGGTCGGGTCGGTAAAATGTACTGTAAAGGTATCAAATTTTGCACTCAGCATAAAAAAGATCCTTTCATTCGAAATATGCTTCCATTATGCCGCATATCGCCGCATTTTTCAATACAGAAACGGGATGAAAAATAGCAAAAAGTGCAGAATCGTTTCACTCCGTTGACAGAATCGATGCGGCGTGATACAATGAATCCGAGGTGAGAAAATGAGCGAAAAGAAAGAAAAAGCACGGGAAATTTTGCATATCGATACGATCGTACACGAGGGAATCCCGAATCGGATGGATATCACGGAATACAGATCGGGCGATTCCATGCTGATCGTGACGCACCGCTATGACGGGATCAGCGAAAAGCACCTTGCGACCGCGCTGCATACGCACACGTATTACGAATTGGAAGTGGTATACGAAGGACGCGGCGTGCAGATCGTCGGCACGTCCTCCTTTCCCATGTGCCGCGGGCGCGCGTGCCTTCGCGCGCCGAGCAACCCTCACACGACGCACGAGGACCCGTTGAATCCTCTTCGCAGCTTTAATCTTCGCTTTTCGGCGGATTTCATCCCACGCGATATCCCGACGCGCCTTCTCACAAGAGGCGGCGCGGTGTGCGTGCTTTGGAACGAAGAAGAATTGCTTTTGCAGATCGAGAGAATGAAACGGACGGCGGCCGAGATCCGACGGAACGACGCTTATTCCCGCCTGACGGCGGAATCGCTCCTGCACGAGGTGCTGGCGGATTTCGCGCGCAAATGCGATGCGAACGGGAACGAACACGCCGCTATGAGCCGCCGCATTTCCGACGTCCTTCGCTGTATCGACGAAAATTTCCGAAACGATATAAGCGTATCGCTTTTGGCGCGTAAATTCGGACTGAACCCCCACTACCTCGGAAGCCTTTTTATCGCCGAGGTCGGAAAAAGTATCCCGCAGTATGTCCGCGATATGCGCCTTGCACTGGCGGCACAGCTCCTTTCCGCCTCCTCTCTCTCGGTAAGCGAGATCGCCTACGAATGCGGCTTCTCGTCTCCCTCCTACTTCATTTCAAAGTTCCGCGAACAATACGGAACGACGCCGCGGGGGTATGCAGGGGAGGGGAAAGAATAAAAAATAAAGACAGAAAAACTCCGCGGTATCCGAACCGATACCGCGGAGAAATTTTATTTTTTGATCTTACTTCATAGCCTCTTCAACTGCAACGGCGACGGCGACGGTTGCGCCTACCATCGGGTTGTTGCCCATGCCGATAAGACCCATCATCTCAACGTGAGCCGGAACCGAAGAGGAGCCGGCGAACTGAGCGTCGGAGTGCATTCTGCCCATGGTATCGGTCATACCGTAAGAGGAAGGACCGGCAGCCATGTTATCGGGATGGAGAGTACGGCCGGTTCCGCCGCCCGAAGCAACCGAGAAATACTTCACGCCGTTTTCGACGCACCATTTCTTGTAGGTGCCGGCAACGGGGTGCTGGAAGCGGG
>ENA-OUQF01000149-OUQF01000149.1-human-gut-metagenome-genome-assembly--contig:-NODE-149-length-67184-cov-25.321590_pt1 | contig 67184 bp, 62 predicted proteins | sample MGYA00237947_ERZ548826 | MGnify/ENA primary metagenome ERZ548826 (study PRJEB26490, sample SAMN05194701) | human gut metagenome | biome: terrestrial biome; feature: human-associated habitat; material... | reverse complement strand
GTGGGGCAAAAAGACGGCTGCGGCTCGCAGACACAATTGCGCGGTGTTGCCTTAATTGTTTTTCTTTTGTGTAATCGTTATTCTTGTAGGTATTCGTTATCTTAATGGGTAATCGTTATTCTATTAGGAAAATCCCAGAAAAATGGTTCTATTAGAGCTAAGCGCTTGTTCTATTAGCTTCTGTATAGGGTCATACGCCCTGAGTAAAATTATTTCAGAACGATTTATTCGTTCTGGAAGGAGGGATTTATATGGATCTGTGCGCTATCGGAGCCAGAATAAAGGCCGCACGTGAAAAGGCCGGGATGACTCAAGAAGACCTTGCTGCGGCGCTGGAAATGAGTCCGACGCATATCAGCGTTATCGAACGAGGCGTAAAGTCACCAAAGCTTGAAACGCTCATGAATATTGCTAACGCCCTCAATGTGTCTTCGGATATGCTCCTGCAGGATGTTGTGAATCACGCATCAGACGGTATCGCATCCGAACTGTCTGTGGCGATTTCCAAATTATCCAAGAAAGAACAAGAACGAATGCTCAACGCCATTAGGGCCTTAACCGAATAATCCCCCGAGAGCTGAAAACAGCTCTCTCAGACTGTCGAAAAAGTCCAGCTTATGCTGGGCTTTTTCCATTTTCTATGATATAATAATCATGGGTGATGAAAAATGCTTGAACGAGGAAAAATGGAGCGCGGAGTTTATGAAATTGTAGACACCGAAAGTCTGGTGCCTACGGAACATTTGCTGCGCAAAATTGATGCAGCAATCAACTGGAACAAGCTCTACGATATGGTGGAGCCGTTGTATTGTGAGGATAATGGTCGACCCAGCATCGACCCGGTTGTGCTGTTCAAAATGGTGCTCATTCAGCATTTGTATGGACTGCCTTCTTTGCGCCGGACAGCGGAAGAAGTACGGGCAAACATCTATTACCGCTGGTTTCTGGGCTACCGACTGCAAGAAGAGACACCGCATTTCTCCACAATCAGTTATAATTTCAAGCATCGGTTCACCCCTGAGACTGTAAACCAGATTTTCGACTGGATTCTCAGCGAGATTGCTGAAGCCGGGTATTTGTACACCTATACCGTCTTTGTAGACGGTACCCATATCAAAGCCAATGCCAACAACAAGAAGGTAGTCAAGGAAGAGGTTGAGGTGGAGGCAAAACGGTATGCCGAAGAGCTGATGGAGGAAGTGAATGCTGACCGGATTGCCCATGGCAAGAAGCCTTTTGCCGCAGAGGAAGAAGAAAAGGATGAGAAAGAGGACAATGATCCACCCTCAACACCTAAGAAGAAAAGAGACAATACATCCAAAAAGAAGCTGAAAAAGCGAAAAAAGGAAGCCAAAAAGAAAACCGTCACCAAGAGTATTACCGACCCGGATGCAGGAATGTTCGTAAAAGGCGACCACAAGAAACAGATGGCTTACGAAGCTCATACCGTCTGCAACCAGCATGGCTATGTTCTGGAAGTAGAAGTAACCCCCGGCAATGTACATGACAGCGTAGCTTTCGACGACATATACGACAAATTGGTAGAAAAGCATCCCGAAGTCAAGACTGTTGTGGCTGACAGCGCCTACAAGACCCCGCATATCTGCAAGAAGGTATTTGAAGACGGAAGAGAACTATATGTCCCCTACACACGGCCGAAGACCATGGAGGGCGGACTTGAATGGTGGAAGTATGTGTATGATGAATACTATGACTGTATCATCTGCCCTGAATACCAGGTACTGAAATACTCCACAACCAACCGTAACGGCTACCGAGAATACAAAAGTAATCCACAGATCTGTGCAAACTGTCCCGCCAGAGCGTTGTGTACCAGGAATAAGGACTTCATTAAGACGGTAACGCAGCACATCTGGAAGCCGTATGTGGATATGGCGGAAGAGCTTCGCTATACGGAGCGACACAAGAGATACTACAAGATGCGCAAGGAAACCATTGAACGGGTCTTTGCGGATGCCAAGGAAAAGCATGGCATGAGATACACAAGATACACAGGCATGGCCCAGGTAACGAATTGGGTGAGGCTTAAATTTGCTGCCATGAACTTGAAAAAGTTTGCAATTAGGAAGTGGGAGGATACCCACAACCTTTTGCAAATCCTTATATTTTGTCCAAAATATGTTCAAACCCCAGTTTTGAGTCAGGCAAAACTGGGGTTTCTCGACAGTCTGAGACAACATGGATTCCATGTGTCTGCCTTTTTCTTATAACTTCATGAAGAAATTGTACGGTGCCCGCCCGGGGCTGCCAGTACGCATAAAAGAAGCCCATGCAATAATCATTTTCCCGGATAACGTAAAGTCACATTTCTCCTTTGGCCGCCAGCTTCTTCCAAGAGTATCAAAGATATACCATAGTTCGCTGAAGTGAAATATCCCTGATCAATCGCCAGGTAAATCATAGCAGCCGCCACCGTGATCGCCGTCTTTTCTTTATTCGGATTCTATGGTTCCAGGATTCTCTCACCCGGTTCCAGTTCAACTTGTTCCCCCTCAGGTAAAATAAAGGTTGCCGTTGTATTTGCCGGGATAGATACTGTACGTCCTTTTGTCGCTTACGCAACTGGACAGATAGTGGTGCAACGGAGAGTTGGATAGTCAATTTATCAATCGGGCTGAAAACCCAAAAAAATCGACCTTTGCCGTACTTCTAGTATACAGTCTTCCCACTGCCAAGTCCAGCACTTTAGTTTCATTCCTGGTGGTGCTCAGAGACTTAGCATAGGGATTTATCAAGAATTTGTATGAAACGGCTGAGAAGTCACAGTACCCAAAACGGAACCATTATTCGTGGGACGCAAGCAGTTCCGTGATCACCTTCAGCTTGGAGGAGGTGTCCATATAGCTGTATTCACCTGTTGCCCAGCTCCCTTTTTGAATCAGAGGGAATCCCAGCTTCTGGCAGTGATACACAGCCTCTGCCATATCCTTGACGCAGAAGGCAATATGGTGAACGCCTTCTCCCTTTTCGGCCAGGAAGTCCGCCCAGGTGCTTGCTTCTCCAACCGGCTCCAGCAGTTCGATCTGAATGATGGATCCAATTTCAAAAAAAGCCTGCCTCGCCTGCGCATGGGTCGGCTTCCCCATGTACTCCGCCTTGGAAATCCGGTACTCGTCTGTGATCCCGATTGGAGGTACCTCAATTCCCAAGAAATGTGCATAATCCTTTGCAGTTTGCTCAATATCACGTACAATTATTCCGATTTGTGTTACAATCGTCGTTCCCAGTACTGATTCTTTCATTCGTTTATTCCCCCCTTCATTTCTTCAGAAAACGATCCATCCAACTCGTTATTTCTTCCAGCCTTTTGATCCGATTCACCTTTTTCCCATTTCTGGACAGGCTGTGATTCTCGCCCTTAAACAACACCATTTTTGCCTCCACTCCATTTTGTATGATAGCGGTAAACATCTGCTGCGCTTCAACCACCGGGCAAATATAGTCCTCTTCCGATTGCAGAAAGAGGGTGGGGGTTTTTACGTTCTTGGCATAGGCCAGCGGTGCCAGAGCCCAGACTTGATTGATATTAGCCCATCCTGTCGTGTGTGTCCATTCCTCACACAGGTAGCCGGCGCAGTGGCTTGTACCGTCCATGGTCAGCATATTTGAGATAGAGCGCTGTGACGCAGCGGCAGCAAAACGATCTGTGTGGCCAATGATCCAGTTTGTGGCATATCCGCCATAAGAGCCGCCGGTTACGCCGATTCGCTTCGGATCTATTGCAGGATACCTTTGCAGCACGATGTCGGTAAACTTCATGAAGTCATCATAGTCGCCGGTCCCGAACCGCCCAAACATATTAAGAAAATCGGCACCTCTTGAAGCGCTTCCGCGAGGATTGCAAAATGCAACAAAATACCCCTGCGCCGCCCAATACTGCATTTCATGCATAAAGCCCGTGCCGTAGGCCATCCCCGGTCCTCCGTGGATATCCAAAATCATGGGGTATCTTTTGCTTCCATCATAGTCAACCGGCCTGATTACAAAACCATGTATCTCGATTTCTTCATCGCAGAGAAAGTAGACAGGTTCCGGCTGCTGAATGATGTAGTCCACTGCAATCCAGCCGTTTATATCGGTGATTTGTTCCGTTTTGCAGTTCCCGATGCGGTACAGCTCCTGAAAACCGGATTTCTGCGCTGCAGCAAAGTAAACCTCATCTGCGTGGACATCAAAGCAGAAAACGCTTCCGTTCTCGCCGGCTACCCATTCCTGATTTCCATTTTTGTCCATGCGCATCAGATAGCTGTTTTCCTCTTTGCCCTGGACATAGTACAGCCAATTCCCGCATGCCTGAAAATCCTTGCCGCTTCCCGGACATACATCGCTCAGGACGGGGTTGCCCAGGAACATCGCTTCGTTGGATACATTGCAAGTGCAGCCATTCTCTGAGTCGACCCAAATCAGCCTGGTGGGAGTATATTGTCCGCTTCCCGGAAGCTCCATATTAACAGTCATCACGATTCGGCGATCCCAGATCGCAAGACGTTCAATCCGAAAAACCTCTTGGTCTATCAGCTTCTTCCAGGTTTTTCCATCCCCGAATGCTGTAAACAGCGCCTCCTTATACATATGAACACGCTGACTTTCGTATCCGGTTGCCGCAATCCGATCCTCCTGGGCAGAGTATACCGCGTTTGAAATCTGAAAGCCAACAGGAAACACCGGCAATGCTTCTCCGGTTTTCATATCCAGTCGGAAGACATTGGTTCGTTTCCCATTGATGACGCCCCTGCCGTTCCAATAGTACGGATATTCATCGTAAACGGTAAATCGATTTTTTTCATCGTAAATTCGCTCCAGTTCTTTTTCCCGCGCCTGCGGATCGAGGCCTTCCAAGCGGCAGCGAATGGGAATATCCTCCGTTGCCTTTATGATAAATCGTCCTCCCGGTGTTTTTCCTAAAACAGAAACCGCTTGAAAGGGGAGCCTGCAAAGAAAAGATATTTCCTTCGTATCAACATGAAAGCTCCAGAATTCCGTATATATTTCGACTTGGTTCGGCCTGATTGACCTGGTAAGGATAAGGGTGTCTGAATCCATCCAGCAGATACCATCGGGGTGGATCCCCGCAAACCAGTCTATCTTTTTCTGCTTCATGTGGTAGACGGCAAGACTTCTGACATAATGCTGCTGTCCGCTTTCAAATTTTGATTTTATAAAGGCGGCCTGTCTCCCGTCTTCTGAAACAGTGATCTCTCCAATGCCAGCGGCACATTGAAAGGTATCAATCGCAATTACTTTCATTTTCGGTTTATCCTCCATAAAGATGGTTATCCACGACTCCATTAAAACGGAGTCGCGGACAACCGGGGGGTGCTCAAATAATGATGAAAGTGAATCCTTTACGTCTGCCTGTCATCGTGCTTGATTCGAAATCAGTCTGCAACCTTCCAGGTGGTCAGGTCATAGAAGTACAGCGTAAAATCGGGATAGTTTACACCGGAAAGACGGTCACTGAGCAGTGCGATGTGCTTTGCGCTGTACAGGAATACGTAGGGACATTCCTCATCAATCAGTTCCTGGAGCTGGTCGAGCTGAGCCTTTTTGCCCTCAAAGGTCATTTCCTTATCGGAAGCGGCATACAGGTCGTGATAACGACTGTCGGTAGTACGGCAGAAGTTCACGCCGTTGCCCGGCGTCAGGCAGGGAACAAAGTCGGTGGGATTCAGCGCACCCGCAGAGCCGAACATACCCAGTTCGTACTCTCCATTGACCATGGATGAGAACAGATTGGCGTTATCCAGTGTGTAGATTTCGGTCTTGATGCCTACATCCTCAAGGAATTGCTGAATGATGACGGCGGTCTTCTGGCGGTTTGCGTCAGAGGAAGGAACGCAGAACTTCAGGACACGGCTGCTGTCCCAGCCATACTCGTTGAGCAGCTGGCTTGCCTTCTCGGGGTCATAGGACTTGAATTCGTAATCCGCATTGAAATAGGGGTGGCTCTGTGCATAGGGAACATAGCAGGGATCGCCCAGCCCCTGGAATACATTCTGTACAATTGCGTCTCGGTCGATGGCATAGCAGATTGCCTGCCGGACGCGGACATCGCTCAGGTCCTGATCCTGATTGTTCATTGCCAGCTCGGAGAAGCTGAGGTTGGGGATTTCAACTACGGAGAAGCCGCTCTGCTGCTTTGCCATTTCGTAATCAACGATGGGCAGTGCTCCGGCGCCGCCAACAAAGCAGACATCAGCCTCGCCTGCGATAAACGCACTGAGGATGTTGGTCGTGGGTATGACCTTGATCACCATCTTATCAAAGTCAATCTCACCTCGGTCATAATTTTTGTTGGTCACCAGCTCCATACTCTCGCCGGGAATCTGGCTCTTGTAAATCAACTGGCCGGAGCCGGGCACGTTTTCAAAGAAATTGTAGTTCTCCAGATCGGCAGGAGCAATATCCTTCAGCACATGCTCAGGCAGGATGTTAAACATACGCAAATTGGTCAGGAAGGTAAACGCATCCGTTGCCCATTTCAGCGTGAACCTTACCGTAAAATCATCCAGCTTTTGGAGGCCAAATTCTTCACCCTCAACAGCTTCGCCGCTGGAATCATCGGTTCCGACCACCGACTTCAGATAGCTGTGCCGCGTGGTTGCCAGAGTCGGATCCATGTTCAGCTGAAATGTGAACATCACATCATCGGCGGTCAATTGCTCCCCGTCGCTGAAGTACGCATTCTGACGGATATGAATGGTGTATTCTGTCATATCGTCATTCACTTCGTAGCTTTCGGCGACCATCGGAACAATATCACCGTTCATGTTATACAGGAACAGCGGCTCCCAAATTAGGCCATGAATAAAGTTGGTATTGCCATCCATGGACATGAACATGTTGATCGTTGTCCAAGCAGTCTGGGCTGCCAGTGTGACTGTTTTCTCGGGGGATTCTGCCATGGCGGTTGCGGTAAAGCCCATCACTAGAATGAGGCATAAAGCCAAGGCAATCAGTTTGGAAATGTTTTTCATGGGTACGCTTCCTTTCTTTTTTATTACAAAGACGCAGATCACATCTTTGATTTATGAATTAAGTGACACGAAACGAAATGACCGCCCCCAACATCTCTTGGTCCGGGGAATTCCGTTGTACAGCAGGGCATACAATACTTGCATCGCGGATGGAATGGGCAGCCCGGAGGCGGATCGATTGGGCTTGGAATATCCCCTTGCAGGACAGTGGCTTCTGTTTTTTCTCCGATGACCGGCTTGGGAATAGCGGAAATCAACGCCTGTGTATAGGGGTGAAGCGGATTATTCAGCAGTTCTCGCTTGGAGGCGATTTCCACCAATCTTCCCAGATACATCACGATGATTCTGTCACTGACATGTTTGATGACACTCAAATCGTGAGAAATAAACAGATAGGTCAGCGCCAAATCCTTTTGCAGCTCGGACATCAGGTTCAGCACCTGGGAGCGCACGGACACGTCCAGCGCCGACACCGCTTCGTCGCAGACAACAAACTTGGGCTTCAGAATCAGAGCACGGGAAATTACGATCCGCTGCCGCTGCCCGCCGGAGAACTCGTGCGGATAACGATACAGCCACTGCTCATTTAATCCAACCTTTTGGGCGATTTCATGGATACGCCGCCCTCGCTCCTCTGCCGGACAGTGAAAATTGATCAGCGGTGCCTCAAGTGCTTCATAGATTGTCATACGAGGATTCAATGAGGCGTAGGGATCCTGGAAAATTATCTGCATTTCCTGGCGAAGCGCACGCAGCTCCTTCGGCGGGAGATGGGTAATATCTTCGCCGCAGAACTTGATTTTGCCCTCGGTCGGTTCAATCAGTCGAATCAGCGCGCGTCCGAGGGTCGATTTTCCGCAGCCGCTCTCGCCCACCAATCCAAGCGTTTCACCAGCATAAATCTCCAATGAAACATCATCCAGGGCGTGAACAAACTTCTGTTTGCCTGAGAAAAGGCCCTTGTTCACAGGAAACAGCTTTTTAATCCCTTCACAACGAACAAGTATTGTGCCTGTATCCATCATTCCACCTCCTTGCGAAAGCAGCGGACAAAGTGGCTCCCGTGCAGCAGCAGCTTCGGTTTTTCCTGTTTACAGCGCAATGTGGCAAATTCGCAGCGGTCACAGAAACGGCAGCCTTCGGGCATGTTGGACAAGTCCGGAACGGTTCCTCGAATGGTGTAGAGCTTGTCCTGGTCGATATCAAGCCTGGGAATCGATTTCATCAGTCCTTGGGTATACGGGTGCATCGGGGACTCAAAAATATCCTTTGTACTTCCCTGCTCCACAATTTCACCGGCATACATCACAGCAATATCATCTGCCATCTCCGCAACTACGCCCAAATCATGGGTAATCAGAATAATTGAAGTGCCTGTCTTCTCCTTCAGATCACGCATGAGCTTCAGGATCTGCGCCTGAATGGTTACATCAAGCGCTGTGGTTGGCTCGTCAGCAATCAGGACCTCCGGCCTGCACGCCAGGGCCAGGGCGATCATCACTCTCTGCCGCATGCCGCCCGAGAGCTGGTGCGGAAATGCCTTCATCCGCTTTTCCGGCTCCGGCATTCCCACATCCATAAGCATTTTGACAGCTGCCTCATAAGCAGCCTTTCTCGGCATTTTTTCATGGGCCCGCAGGGTTTCAATGATTTGATTTCCCACGGTCATAACGGGGTTCAGGCTGGTCATGGGATCCTGAAAAATCATGGAAATGTTTTTGCCGCGAATTTTGCACATAGCACGGTTATTCAGCTTGGAAATCTCTTTCCCATTCAGCTTCACGGAAGACTCTTCCCGGATATGTGCTGTCCTGTTTGGAAGCAGTTTCATAACCGAAAGCATCGTGACACTCTTGCCGCATCCGCTTTCACCCACAACGCCCAGTGTTCTGTTATGAGGTAGCTGAAGGCTGACCCCGCTTACCGCGTTTTTCCGCCCTGTCTTTGTGTCAAAATCGACCCAAAGGTTGCACAGCTCCAGTACAGGTTCATCCATTCTGTTTCCACCTCTTTCAAAGCTTCATCTTGGGATCCAACGCATCCCGAATACCATCACCCAGGAAGTTGAAGCTGAGCACCGTCAGCATCAACAGCAACCCCGTCGGCACCCAAATCCACCACTTTGAAGAAAGAACGGAGATCGACTGTGCCGCATACAGGATATTCCCCCAGGATGCTTTGGGCGGCTGAACGCCCATGCCCAAAAAACTGAGGCCGGATTCCGTGAGAATTGCAGATGCGATGGAAAACGAGAAATTCACAAGCAAGGGAGCAAACGCATTGGGCAAAATATATTTTCGCATAATCGTGCTATTGCGTGTCCCGATCGCACGGGCAGCCTCCACATAATCCCTTTCCCGAATGGACAGGACGCTGCTGTACAGTATTCTTGCCGACTGCGCCCACCCAAGAACTCCGATTACCAGAACCACCGAGGTGACAGATGGCCCTATCAAAGAAACCAGGACCAGAACAAGAATCATGGACGGGAAGGACTGGAACAAATCCGCTGTCCGCATGATAATGGTGCCCACCAGCTTCCCGTAGTAGCCCGCAATAAGTCCCAGAGGGGCGCCGATTGCCAAGCCGATTAAAGCGGATACCACTCCCACATACAAGGAGGTTCGACCGCCGTAAATCACCCGGGCAAACAGGTCTCGGGAAATATCATCCGTACCCAGAATGTGCTTTGCGCTGGGTTCTGCGTATACGCCGGCAGAGAAATCCGACCTTGTCGGATTCAGATGAAGGAGCTGGGGAAGCAGCAGCACGCTCAACACCTCCACGACAATAATCGTCAAGCCGATTACTGCCATTTTGTGCCGCAGAAACCGCTCCAGAACATCCCTGAAGTAAGAGCTTCTATTTTCACTTTGTTTCATTCAGCGTTCACCTGCTTCTCATTGGTAGCGGATTCTGGGATCCAGCACACCATACAACAGCTCAATGAGCATATTGCCGATCATCACAACGAAGGCGACAACAACCGTAATGCCCATGATTGTCGGATAGTCTCTGGACTGAATGGAAAAGACCATCAGCGTCCCCAGTCCGGGCCAGCTGAACACCTGCTCAATAACTACCGTTCCGCCAATCAGTGTCGGAATCGACAGGCCAAACTGGGTAACGACCGGGATAAAGGCATTGCGAAGGCCGTGCAGGATGACAACGCGGTTCTCCCGCAGTCCCTTCGACCGTGCGGTTCTGATGTAATCCTCTCCCAGCACCTCCAGAAGACTGCTGCGGGTTTGGCGAATGTACATTCCCATCTGGGAGAACATCAGCACCGAGGCGGGCAGAATCAGATGCCGCAGATAGTCCAGCAGTGTTTTCGTGGTCAGATTGCTATACATACCGCCCGTGGGGAGAATACCAAGCTTGACCGAAAACAGATAGATAAAAATCAGTCCGACGAAAAAACTGGGAGAGGCCGCACCCAAAAACGACAAGCCGGATGCCACATAGTCGCAGCAGGAATATGGTTTATATGCAGCCAGTACCCCCAGCGGAATTGCCAGGAGCATTGCCATTCCTGTGCCAGTCAATGTCAGAACCAGTGTTGGCACGATCCTTTCCCCAATCAACTTCGTCACCGGTTCTCCTGTACGATATGAATATCCCAGATTGCCGGACAGACAATTCTGCAGCCAGCGAAGATACTGCACAATGATCGGCTGGTCAAGACCGTAGCGCGTCCGCGCTGCCTCGATGTCTGCTGCCGAAACCTGAGGATCCTGAAGCAGCATCGTCAGCGGTGAGCCAGGACACAGGCTTGCGAGCATATACACAAGGACTGTAATGCCAAGCATAATCGGTATCATGATCAAGAGGCGGCGAGCGATGTATTTTAACATATCTCTATTACTCCTTTCGCTGGAGTTGACCCCAAGCACCGCACCGGCTTCATCGGAAACCGGCGCGGTATTCCGGTGAAACCGAAATGCTTCGCTCATGGGGTGAACCAGATTGGCACAGTGCGGACAGTGACTGCTTCTGGGTTTTTAGAAGCGGACCGCTGCCGCTTCACTCCAGCATAATCTGCAGGATCGTGCGATCCGTTGCCTTCATTCCTTCGGCGCCAACCCGCATGGCATTGCGGCAGGTCGCGTCCGCATCCTGACCTACAATTCCATTCCCCGGAGGAAACGCCTTCCCTTTTTCCGCCATGTCATAGGCGAGAATGGCGGCATTAACAGCCGAAGCAATTTTTGCGGCGCAGGACGGCTTTGCTCCATCGCAGATGATCCCGGACACAGTCGCAAGTGTATTGCTGATGGTTTTTTCGATTACATCACGCTTCCCATTCATCAGGTACGCAATTCCGGCACCGCAGCCGGTCGCTGCGCAAACTGCCCCGCAAAAAGCGGACAGGGTTCCAAGCTGGCTTTTCTGATATATGGCAACAAGGTTGCTTACAATCAAGGCACGGTACAGCCGATCCTCCGACCGGTGGTAGTATTCTGCGTATATAATAACCGGAAGGGACACTGTCAGCCCCTGATTCCCGCTTCCTGAATTGATTACAACCGGCAGCGTGCAGCCGCCCATTCTGGCATCAGAGCCGGCGGCCGCATACGCACAGGCCAGCCGCCTGACATCATCCGCATTGCATTCCAACAGCGTAGCTCCGACATTTGCACCCCACGGGCGCATCAGCCCTTCCTTCGCAATGGCAAGGTTGCTGTCGATTTCCTTTTTCAGTAGAGGAAGCAGCTCCCCCAGGTTCACCTGATCCGCATACTCCAGTATCAATTCCAGATTCATTTCAGGATAACCGTGAGAAGCGGTATTTTCACCCTGCCTGGATGTCTCCAGCAAATCTACCGGCTTTCCATTGCGTTCTTTCCGTGAAATCCGGCTGTGACTGCCGCTGATTTCGACGGTCGATGACTCACTGTTTCCAAAAAGTCTGACTTGAATCACCAGCGGAATCTCCGTTTCCAGCCCCTCAACCTGACAGAATCCATCTTCCAGAAGCTTTTGGGCCTTCTTTTGAACATCCGGCGTCACGGAGGCAAGAACCTCCATGCTGCGATTCGGGTCGCCGCCAATCAGTCCCATCAAGGCTGCCGCCGCAATGCCGTGGAGATTTCCCGCATTTGGAACCAAGACACTTTTTGTGTTTTTAATCACATCCGCACTGCAGGCTACAACCATTCTTTCAGGGAAAAATCCCAGCACCTTTCTTCCAACCGCGGCAGCGTAGGCAATTGCGATCGGCTCGGTACAGCCGAGTGCCAGAACCATCTCACGCTCCAGCAACGCCGTATATTCCTCGAAGATCTGCTTCATTCGCTTACTCCCTTTTACTGATTACGAACTCGCAGCATCCGCCGCCGGTGGCGCAGGTATGGTTGAAGTGCGCATCCAGGCCGCACTTGTCGGCATAGCCGATATCACCCGCGATCGCAGCCTTCCAGCAGAGCGTTCTTGCCTCCTCCGGCGTGATTCCGCCCTCTGTAAACCAGTCCAGCCCCCCGCATTGCCCGCCGGTGCACCAGTTGATAACTGCCTGATTGCCGTGGACGGTATATGGCATATCCATGGAGTAGGGGTAATAGGTGTGCTCCCCATGGGCATAGGTATCGCAGAAATGTGCCAGGTTTCCGGGAACCACGGTTGCCTCAGGATGCTTTGTATGGCCATACTTAAAATAAGCCTTGTACATCAGATCATTCGCCTGCTCCTCGCCCAGCTCTTCCTTCAGGGTTTTATACATGCAGCCAACAAAGCGGTATCTGGCTGCTTCTGCCTCTTGGGTAGAAGCCTTCACGTCCTCCAATGTATACTTCTTTTCGTTGCTTTCCATTGTTTCCTTCTCCTTTGATATTTCATATTTCGTTGCGGTTTTGTACCGGCTGTCCAAAGCGGTTGACAAAGGCTGGCACAGCCGTTACAGTTTTTTCCCCGCAAACAATGTCTAAAATATAATCGGCCACCTCGGAGGGCTCTACCTGCGCTCCGGGGCCGCCCATCGTGGTTTTCATCCAGCCAGGATGGATCGCTGCGACGTGTACATGAGTATCCTGCAAAGAAACCCTGAGCTTCTCGGTAAACATATTCAGCGCACATTTGGAGACAGAATAAGGGTAATCAATTCCCCGTGTTCCCGGAATGGCCGCAGCCGAGGAGGAAACATTGACAATTCCGGCGGGGAAACCCTTTCGAATCAGCGGCAGCAGCCGGCGAATCAGCTCCATCGGTCCGTATACATTGATCTCCATGCTCCTGCGCACGTCGTCCATGTCCAGAGTGTCCAGACCATCATTCCTGCCCAGCACAATGCCGGCACAATTCACAATGCCGTTCAAGCAGCGCGTTTTTTCCTTTATCTGCGCCGCCGCGTGAAGTACGGAGACCGGATCTCCCAAATCTACCGGAAGAAAGCACAGATTTCCACCGTGCAACCCCATTTCGCTCTCTGATAACGGAAACGGCCCCCGGCTCATGCCAATGACGTTCCAGCCTCGATTCAGCGCCCTTCGGCAAACACAGGAGCCCAAACCGCCGCTGGCACCGATTACCACGGTCGTCAGGCTCACACCGTCCAGTTTATTTTCTGAAAATATATTCGTCATTTTCTACCAGCTCCGCTGCGTTATTCATAAATCCGCGTCCCTCGTTTATGAAAAGTATAGCATTTGCAACAACAAATGTCAATACATTTTTCTTTATTTTAATGAAAATAAATTTTTAATTTTCATCCAAAGCTCTGTGCCCCTAGAAATCTGAACTTTTTTAATGGAAAATCTAAAATAAAAAAGGCAGTACATCCCCAATGCATGATATCATGTAGCTGCTGCAACACACCAAACACATACAAGGGGTCTGCGCTATGACCATTGCCTTTGAGGTTGAAAATAAAAAGCGTTTTTCTTCCAGGATCCAGATATTTTTCAGGTGGTATCCGGTCAGAAGCATCCTGAAGAAGTGCAGCGCTTGAGATGCCGAAATGCAAGTCCTTTCTCTATTTACTTTTTCAGAAAATAATGTATACTGAATATATTATTAAAATGAAAGCGGGGAAAAGTACAATGGGTCGCCCAAAAAAAGAAAACAGCATCCACGATATTGCACGTCTGTCAGAAGTATCCATCTCTACTGTTTCCAGAGTCATCAATCATCCAGGCACCGTTCATCCCGATACCGTTGCCCGCGTCCAGCGTGCAATTGAAGCCCTTCATTTCGCACCTCAGAGTCATCCACCCAAGGAAAAAAAGCAGGCAGGACGAACCATTCTGTATGCTTCAACCCATTTTTCAGAAGAAATATCCATATTCCCTCCAATTATTGATGGAATTAACCAAGTATTGACTGAAAACCAGTACGATTTTCTGGCCATGATGCAGGCAGACGCCGCTTTTCATGTTCAGGATCTCCTTTCCTGCGCCACGCGGAATAATGTTGCCGGCATCATACTTTCCATGCGTCTTGCGAAGGATGACCTCGAGCTGCTGCAGCAACATTTTCCCTGTGTTCAATGCTTTGAGTACTGTGAAAAAACAGACTGCCCCTATGTCAGCGCCAATTTCACCGACATCATGTCGAAGGTGCTGAATCATCTGTTCCTTTTGCAGCGGGAAAAGATCGCATTCGTATCCCTTGCAGATGATGACGGATATACTGCCTTTCAGCGAAAAACCGCATTCCTGGATATCATGATCAAGCGGGGAATCTCTATCCCCAACGAATGGATCGTCCAGCTTTCGCCGCCTGTGTCCTATGAAAGTGCTTATATTGCAGGGCTCCACCTGCTGCAAAGTGAAAACAGGCCTAACGCGGTTGTGTGTACGTCCGATGTTTACGGTGCCGCTCTGATCAAGGCAGCCCATTCTCTTGGACTCAATGTTCCGGATGATCTTATAGTCATCGGCGGCGATAACAACGTTGCCTCCAAGATTTCAACCCCTATGCTTACAACAATCCACTATCCTGCCTACGAGATTGGGCGGACAGCGGGAATCATGATCCTCGACCTTGTCGAACGCACACGAAATCAAGGAAAACGCTACATTCAACTGGATGCCGATCTGATTTTGCGCGCCTCCTCTGATATTGTCTGTAAATCATACAATTGATCGATTTTGAATCTCATGATTTTCTCTGTCTGATTTGTACGAAGCAAGGAGTCGTCTTTGCCGGACTAACACCCGGCAAAGACGACTCCTTGCTTCACATAAATGAACTCGGAAAACCTGCGATAACTTAAGGAACCTCTGTACATAATGTCAAGAAGTACCTGAGCCTCCTGTGAAAGCTCTGCTGCCGCTGCTTATGGATAACCACCTGAATGCCTTTTTTACCTCTTTTGGGGTGCGGCAGTTCTGACATAGCTTGCCGCTGCATCATAAGACGCCTCGTCCGGGAGGTGCTCCAGCATAACTGGAATATCATCGGAAAGCGTGTCGATCAGCTGAAGTGCATACTCCAGATCCAGCTGGCCGCTGCCTGGCAGCACCTCCGTCAGCTGGGTGTTCATGGCTCTGGCATCCAAACGCAGATCCTTGATATGGATGGATCTGATCCGGGGACCAAGAACATCAATGGCCTCTCTCCAAATGGCACGTTGGGAATACATTGTTCTGGCGTCGTGGATTAGATTCGCAATGTCCAGGTGGACCGCCGTCTCATTTGGCCGATCGAGCATATGAAGAAAATGCACGTATCCTTCTGTACCATCGAGCAGGCTATACGGCATAATCTCAAAGGTCATCCGTGTATACCTGGGTTTTACGGTATCAATAATGTGCTGATAGGTACTGACGGATACATCCCAGAATTGTTCTGTAAAATTTTCTGCACAGGGGGCATACCAATATTCGTCAGAAAGGCTCCCCAGCACATTGACGCAGCATTCCGCATGAAGTTCATCCGCCAGCGCAAGACGTTCAGTGAGATAAGCAATCGCCTTTTCCCGTTCTGCTCTGTTCGGCGACAGCGGATTAACCCACGTTCCAACCTCTGCCAAAACAATGTCATGTTCCTGAAGTCCCTCCCGCAATTCCTTGATTTCCGCTTGCTGCCGGGTGTCTTTCAGATAGTCAGGGCAGTACGCCGCCCGATAATGCTTGGAAACCAGCTGCCGAATATACTCCTCGGCATTCTGACACGGCTGCATAATATAAGAACCAATGCGCATATTATCCTCCTGACTCATTCACAAAAGATTTCATTCCCCCAAGGGAGATTAGCCTGAAATCGGCTTGAAGCTGATGGAAGTATAACCCTTTTCCGAAATAAAGTCAACAGAAATGGAACAAAAGCCTGAATTATTCACGCAGGCACACCCCGCCCCGCAACAACTGCACAGCTGCAACACCTTTCGGTATTTTTCCATTTCATCTACTGAATGATATAGAAAAAGGTAGAAAAAGAGCCTAACTTCTGGTAGAATTAAGGTGTCAAAATCCAAATCCAAACCAAAAGAGGGGCTCTTCACGGACATTATAAACACCATTTCTTTAGAAAGCAATAGGCGGCTGAAAATAAATTTTGACGGCGGAGAATTGTCCTCCGATGCGGGGTGTCTGCTGCTTCGGGAGTTCATTAGCAAGCTGGGGTTCGACAAGCTCATTTCCCGGGAGTTCAAGACCACGGTTTTTGCGTCCTATCGGTTCCATACGGACAGTCAAAACCTGATGCAAATGATTTTTCAGATTTGCTGTGGCTACTTTACGGATGACTGTGCGGATGAACTGACCAACGACCCGGTTCTGACTGCCGCCCTGGGGAAGGATGCCCTTGCTTCTCAGCCGACCATTTCCAGATTTTTCAGCCGCATGGACGAAACCACCTTGAAGCAGTTCTGCCGGATCACCCGGCAGATGCGCCAGCGTGTTTACAAGCTGAACAAGCCGGAGCTCCTTTTGCTGGATTTGGATTCTACCCTTCTGGACACCTATGGGAAGCAGGAAGGTGAGAGCTTCAACTACCATTACCAGAACCACGGGTATCATCCGCTGGTCTGCTACGATGGAATGACCGGCGATCTGCTAAAAATTGCGCTTCGGGATGGCAATGTTTATTCCTGCAATGGGGTTGTGGAATTTCTTCAGCCGCTGCTAGACGAATTTGCAGAGAATTATTCGGATATTCCCTTGTTTCTGCGGGGGGCAGCAGATTTGCGACTTCTGAATTGTATCGGCAGTGCGAGGAAAACGGGATCTCCTATGCCATTCGGCTGAAGGACAACCGGATTCTCCGGGAACTGGCGGCAGACGCGGAAGCCATGCTGACAGAAAAGACCCGTTCCAACATGGTGGACTATGCTGTGGAATACGGAGAATTTCAGTATCAGGCCGGCTCCTGGGACTATCCCCGCCGGGTGGTTTTCAAAATTGAGAAGCCCTACGGGCAAATGATCCACATGTATACTTTCATTGTGACCAACATGGACTCCGCTCCTGAGAAGCTGATCAAGTTTTACTGCAAGCGGGGAAAATGGAGAACTTCATCAAGGAAAGCAAAAACGGCTTTGATTTCACCGCTGTAAGCAGCCAGTCCAAGCTGGTCAACGCGAACCGTTTGCAGCTCCATGCCTTGGCCTACAACCTGTTCAACTGGTTCAAGCGGCTGGTCCTTCCAGTGCAAATGCGCAAGCAAACCGTGGACACCATTCGCATGCGGCTGTTGAAAATTGCAGCAAGAGCTGTGCATTCCGCTGGGTATGTTACCTTTAAGCTGTGCAGCAGCTGTCCGTATAAAGTGGAATTCTGTGACACGCTCCGGCGCATCCAACAGCTAACGCCAGCGCCAAATTAGTCCATTCTGAACCTTGCCATCTTCAAAAAAGCCCTTCCACAGCTCTATAGGGGTATTGCGCCCTCTTTCAGGTGGCCGGGTGCGCTTTTGTGAGGAGATGCTGCTAATTGTGTTAGGAAGGACGGTTTCGGTGCAGGATATTGGGCGGCGTGAATAATTCAGGAAAAGGTATTATCCTCCACTATATGAACCGCTGCGTCCTCTGCAGACGGTGCGTCCGTGCCTGCAATGAGCTGCGGGGCGTGAAGGTTTTACAGTATCAGGAGAAAGAGATGGAGACCTTCGTGGGTGCCCTCCATGGGAAACTCCTGAAGGATGCCGACTGCCGCTTCTGCACCGCCTGCGCCGAGGTCTGCCCCACGGGCACCATCCGGGACAAGTGGCAGGAGGGCCATGAAAACTGGAAGAAGGAGGACAAGGTGGTCCCCTGCCAGTTTACCTGCCCGGCCCATACCAACGTTCCCAGATACGTCCGCTACGTCAAGGAAGGCAACTACGATGCCGCCGCTGCGGTGGTGCGGGAAAAGGGGCCCTTCCCCACGGTGCTGGGCATGATCTGCACCCGGGCCTGTGAGGCCCAGTGCAAGCGCAACGCCCTGAACGATCCCATCTCCATCCGTAGCATCAAGCGCTACGCCGCCGAGCACGACACCGGAAAATACTGGAGGGGCAAGGGCAAGCAGCTTCCCGATACCGGCAGGAAGGTGTGCGTGGTAGGTGCCGGCCCTGCCGGTCTGACGGCGGCCTACTATCTGCGCAAGCAGGGCCATGCTGTCACCGTGAAGGAAGCCCTGCCCACCGTGGGCGGCATGATGTCCTAGCAAACATCATCAAGGCAGGTGTCATCCAGTCACAGGACGGCTCGTCCTGGTTGGACTTGGAGAGCGGCGAAGTCGTGCTTCGAGCCTATGTTTCGACCGATGAATTTGCAGAGAAAACAGCCTATCTCCAGCAGAATGTGGATGGGCTGAACAGCTATGTGGCGACTCTTACCGAAACTATGGAGTCGGTTTCCAACGACCAAGGCATACTGGAAGAGCGGCTGCGAAGCTCCGAAAGCAAAGCATCTCAGCTTCAGCACACGGTGGAAGGCTTGTCCGTCACCATGCAGGAGCAGTACATCGGCGGCATCAACTATGTGCAAAACTCTTCCGGCCTGAACGGCATCACGGATGATTGGAGCTATTCCGGCACCGTGAAAACGGATGCCTCCACGGACACCCAGAACAACACCTTTTCCGACTCCTGCTTTGTGCTGGGAGCTTAGGGTTTGACGTTCTGTGGGAACACTCGCTTTTTTGCTACTCATTCTGTGCCGGTTCGTAACTGACATAGGCAGCTTTGCATGACACGCCTGTTGCATAATAGGCTTTTTAGAAAACCGTTCTAATAATTCAGCGGTAGAAGCCATGATTGTTTCGTGATTTCTACCGCCTTTTTACTTTTAAAAATGGGGATCTGCAAGTTTTTATTTTGCCACGGTCTCGTTTTTTGCACATTTTTTGTCGACTCATGGTGGGAAGGAATATACCTGTGTATCCTGACGATCCCTTCACGTGCAAGCAGAGATGCGGTATCAGGTTTTCGGGGAAAGATCAAAGTGCGTCATTGCAGCATCCTCCAAATTGTCGTACGGCTTAGATTCAGTTGCTTTGCAGCCTTGGACTGATTCATGTTGTTCTTCTTGAGGACTGCATAGACAATATCGTGCTCAATTTCCGCCATTGTCCGGCAGATATTGATCGTGGCTGTATCTGTATCTGAATCCGGCTCTCTCAGGTGGATATCATGCTCGGGTTTTAATGCACTCTGGAGTACAGATGCTGAAATGTAGTTTCCTTCCGAAATGGCTGATGCCTGCCGCAGCACACGCTTGAACTGGCGAATATTTTCCGGCCAAGAGTAATTTGCCAGGAGATCCATTGCGTCCTTTTCGAAACCAATGATCCCTTTCCCATACTCCTTGTTGAGTTGGTTCAGATACATAATTGCCATTGTCGGTATATCCTCCCGCCTTTCCCGGAGCGGAAGAACATCCAGCACAAGGCCATGAAGGCAGTCGTTTATCACCTTTCCAGTCTTTTGGCGTAGCCTTGACGATGCATCTATTGAAAAAATGAATTGCAGAGACTTCGCCATCGCTCCTTGTTCCAGGAATTCCAGAAGTTCTTCCAATTGGCTATCCTTTAGCTGGTCAACATCCTTAAAGAAGACTGCCGAGCCCATGTCAAACAGCGGGGATTCCGTACTCTTGAATAAATAATTCCATTTTCTCTGGCCCATCAACGCGCAATGTATGACATAAAAATGGTTATCCCTGTACGGACCTTCTTTAAACAACAGGGCCGCTATTTGGCTTTTTTCCGTACCATCCTCTCCCAGGATGATGATCGGTGCGCCGGTCTTTGCAAAAGATGTTATCCGTTCACGCAGATTTCCCGTTCCAGTGGAGATTGCCGTGAAGAGTTGAGGGAAACGCTCGGAGGAAGAATGGTAAAGGAAAACACTGCCGTCTTCCTCGGCGGAGAATAATTCTCGCTTTTGATGGAAAATCATCACATACGGCTGATAGAAAGCCTCCATATGGTGTGCACGAAAGGTATGAAGGACCGTTTGTTCCGCAGTTTCAAGGCAGTAGCCGTCACGCTCCAAAAACAAAGCAAAATTCTTTTCAATTATTCTGCGCATCGGCGTTTCTTTCTCTTGCGAAAGCGTAGAGAACCAAAAACGGCCATCGGGATAGTATACGAAAACATTTTGATTGCTGGCTGCAAAGATCGTTTTCAGCATTTCACTTTGCCGGCGGACATAGTTGAATGACTTTGCCAGTGAAACCGCACGATCAAATGCGTCAGAAATGCTTTCCTTCCCAGAAAGGACAAGCATAGCATTCAATCCAATTTCATGCGCCGTTGAAGTGGTCACCATATCACATATGAAATTCTTCACGCCCTGTACCGCCAAATTGGACAGCACTTCCCGTACATTCGTGGCCGCTGTTATTGTGACTGTTTTAAAATCGCACTGCATCACCCTTCCCAGACTCTTTGCGCAATTTGTCAAGCTTGCGTGCCCGACAAGCGCAAAGCCTCCGGGGACGGATTGTACCACTGTGATCGCGGAGAGGACGTCATATATCGAAATGGAAACATCAATGACCGGCATATCCGTCTGAAGCCGAATCAACTGGCATGTACCTCCGCGGCTGATAACGACATCGTATTTCTCCGAAGAGCTGTCGCGGAAAACCTGCACTCCCTTCTCCATGTCGCCAACTTCAACGTGAAGGTCAATATCGCTGCGTTTGGAAGCAACCTCCGTCATCAGGTCCTTCATTCCCGCGTACGGTACAATGGCAAGCACTCGTGTTTTCATATTATCGTTCTCCCTATGTTTGCAGGAACAGCAAACGCCGCATAAAAGTTTTCCTCTGTTAACTCACTCCGTTAGGGGGTATAGACCAGTTCCCCATCGTCCTCGCGCTTGTAATGGCAGAAGAAGTCATCCCACATCTGCCAGGCAAGATCATTCGGGAAACCATGCGGGCAGCCGTCTCCCAATGTATACTTGACCAACGGCGCATTTTTCTCATCCGTCCATGTAGAGAAATTCCAGATGCCGTTTTTCCTGCACAGTGGCTGGCCAAAGCGCATGCGATTTTCTTCCGCAACACGCTTGAGCAGCTCATAATTGCTGCGCCCCGGCTCCAGTGTCGTATCCATCCCCTTCATTGCGCCGTCGAATTCTCCTTTGGCCATCCAGAAGGCCGCCTTTACACCCTTTGAAAAATGAGGCATGACGGTAAGATCCATTGGGAGGATATTCTCGTCCGGATTATGGGTATCATTCATGTTTCCGCTGGATGCCAGGTACGCCGTAAAACGGTGCGTGAGCAGGAACATTGCTTTGCACACTACCATCGCGCCGTTAGAAACGCCGGCAAAATAACAGCGGCCCGGATCAACGGGATGCTCTTCAATGATACGATCCATCATTTTGTCCAGAAAATGCATGTCATCCGTGTCCCCGTCCTTGCATTCCATATGACCGTTCCATTGGGGCTGCATCGCACGGCCATTGCGGAATACCGTTTCAGCACCGCGATAACCTGTTGGCGCACAGAGAATAAAGCCACGCGCATCAGCAATTTTACGAAGCTCGCCTTCCAGAATATAGTCCCTGCCATTTCCACTATATCCATGAGCAAACACGACGAATGGGTATTTTACGGCGCGATCTTTGCATTTTTCGGGCGTGTAAATCCACCACTCCCGCAGTTTTCCGTCCACAATCATTGTTCCACGTTCAAGATTAAGCTCCTCCTCGGTCGCTCTTGCAAGCAGCGGCGAATTCAGAGTTTCACCGAATCCACGGCAAAACCGATTTAAGAAGGAAAAAACAAGTTCAAAAAACGCGGGAGATTCCGGCTCCGGGATCTCGCCGGCAGTCGCTCCGCATACTTCCCATACAGGCGCAGTCTCCATAGTAAGCTTGTAATATCGCAGATCCGGGCGGTATACGTGACCATACCTTCCGAAGCCAACATCGTCGCTGCATTCTCCCGCTTTGCGGTAATAAGCAAGGGCTTTTTCTGGAAGCGTATCACGCCCAATTAGCAACGCCGCCAAGGGAATATTTCCCTTTTGGATTTTTTCTACCGCAGAGGGAGCGGCGCCGATTTTCGCAAGCTCTTCCTCCCGCAGATCCTCCATCCCATACGCTACAAGTGCCGCCGCTGCCGTAGGAGAAAGCGCGTGTATTGTGGCGGCAACTTCCGCTCCCTTTCCGTAGCCAATCAGGTACCGGCGGGAAAAGCCGGTAATAAAAATCTGCTGCAAGTATTCAAAATGATTCCATGCGTTCATGTACTGCTGCTCACGAATTGCCTGATTTGAAAGGTCCCATTTTTTACCTGCCTCGAAAACGACAAGAACAAAACCAAGCTCATTTGCAAGCAGGGTCCACTTCGAATCCGCAAGGAATTGTGCGCCATCCTGTCCGTCATCCAAGAATACCTGATACGCCGGTCCAGAGGACGGATAATTCGGCGGAATCAGCACATAAACGCATCTTACCTCTCCGCCAATCTCAAATTCCTCCCGAATAATCCCCTGGTAGGGCGCAGGAAATGGGTTGAGGGGATCAACGACCTCCTCTGGATGATCTGCCCCCCAGCCGGACTGCAAGCGCTTTAACCCGTCTGGATCTGGATTCCTTATAAAGTCGTTGTAATTGTAAATATACATCTTTCATCTCTCCCGGTCAGCATTTTACTCAGTTCCTTCAAAAGGGGGCATAGGTCATTGCCTATGCCCCCGAGCTTATTCAAAACGAATCAGCGATTGAGGGTCCAATCCTTTACCCAAATCTGACGGCCGGCTACAATCTTGAAGCCTTCAATATCCGTGTTATAGACATACCCGTAGGACATATCCATGTTGTTGTACATCAGAGCATTCTCAATGATGTATTTTGTAAGCTCATCCATGGCAGCCTGGCGCTCCTCATCGTTTTCAATTGCATAAGCGGCGTCGATCTTGGCCATGAATTCGTCTTCACCCTCGAAGGTCAAGTAGCTCATGATGGAGGTATGCAGGTTCTGGAAGGTGTGCAGGCCGGTGCCATCGGCGCAGGTCATGCCGGTAACCGCAATATCCCACAGAGAGCTGTCGCCCAAAGCTGTGTAGAAGCTGGAGTTATCGATCGCAAGGATATTCACCTTTCCAAATCCGGCAGCAACCAGGTTCTGCTGGATCAGCTCACCCTCAGTCTTGTAGGTAGGCGTGGACTGCACTGCCACAGTGATCTCAGCGCCCTCAAGGCCGGCCGCCTTGACAAGCTCTTTGGCCTTGTCAATATTGGAGGAAGAGGACTTGTAAATATCCGTGTAGTCATTATGATAGGGCTTGAAATTGGGGTCCGCAGTAGAGAAAAGGCTCTGGGGCTTTGCGCCGAGGCCTTCATATGCCAGGGAGATGATCGAATCATTGTCGATCGCATAGCAGACAGCCAGGCGCGCGTTCAAGTCGACAAAGGGGCTGCCTTCCGTCTGGTCGAAGAGCGTCAGATTGGACTTGGAGATGGACTCGGTATAAACACTGAACCGATCCATGTCATCAAGATACCACAAATCAGCAGTCGGCGCAAGATAAGAAACATCCAGCTCACCCGTTTCAAGGGCAGTGGTGACCTGAGTATCCTCGTCCATTTCCTTCACAGAAAAGCTGGTGATATCCGGGCGGCCGCCCCAGTAATTGGGATTGGCAGAAAGCTCAGCGCCGACACCGACCGTGTAGCTGTCAAGGATATACGCGCCCGTGCCAATGGGATGGGTCTTAATGGAATCCTTATCATAGGTTTCTTTGTCAACGATCAAAACTCCGCTGATGGTCTTCTGCCAGTAGGGGTCAAACTTCGCCATATACAGATCGACCGTATAATCATCCTTCGCCGCGGTTTTTTCATAATCGATGAGCGTACTGACCGCTCCTCCGATATCGGATTCTCCATACTCTTTCAGCGAGAAAAGCACATCGTCAGCATTGAACGGATTCCCGTTGGAAAAGGTGACATTCTCGCGAAGATGCACAACATAGTGGAGGACATCATCGGTCCGATCGATCGAGGTGGCGAGGACCATCTCCTCCCAATCAGGAGAATGGAACCACAGCGGCTCATAAACGTTGTTTGTTATGGGGTATGCATTGGTGTTCATATTGTAGGGGGAAATGTTGCCATTGTCAGTATAGGTCTGGATGACAATGTGCTTTTCAACAGGCGCACCAGTGGTATCAGCAGATGCGTCGGTGGTATTCGTTTGGGTTTGTTCCTCTTTGCTATCGGTTTTGGTCGTTTCTTTGCTTCCGCAAGCACACAGGGAAAGTATAAGCGCAAGTGCAAGAATAAGGGCTAATGCTTTTTTCATCTGGTATTCCTCCTATTTTTTATGCCATTCTCCATGGCTTGAATACATAAAACTAAAATTTTTCGCCGACTTTCCAGCACGACACGAAGTGGCCGGGTGAAACCTCCCGAAGTTCCTGTGGTTCGGAGCATTTCTCACATACGTGATTGCACCGCGCCGCAAGGCGACAGCCTAGCTTGGGGTCAACGGGGCTGGTCAATTCTCCCTGCATGATGATCCGCTGCTGTTTCTTATGAACATCAGGCAAAGGAATTGCAGACAAAAGCGCCTTTGTGTAGGGATGGAGCGGATTCGCAAACAGCTCATCGGAGCTGGCTTTTTCGACCATCTGTCCAAGATACATGACCATGATCTCGTCAGAAATATATTTCACAACTGAAAGATCATGTGTGACAAACATATAGGTCAGTCCACGCTCCTCCTGCAAATCACGCAGAAGATTGAGAATCTGCGCCTGGATCGATACGTCCAAGGCCGAAACCGGCTCATCACACACAATGAACTTTGGATTCATCGCAAGAGCACGGGCAATCCCGATCCGCTGCCGCCGTCCGCCATCCAGCTCATGGGGATAGGCGCCCTCCAGCCTTCTTGCCAGACCGACGGTATCCATCAGCTTCAAAACCTCTTCCCGGCGCTCACGGGCATTCAGCTTTGTATGGAGAATAAACGGCTCCATGATCGTTTCACTGACGGACATACGGGGATTCAGTGAGGAAAAGGGATCCTGAAAAATGATCTGCATCTGCGTACAGCGATATTTGAGATCCTTTTTGCCCGGTGTTGAGATATCTTTTCCGTTATAGATTATTTCGCCGGAGGTCGGCTCAATGAGATGAAGGACGGTACGCCCAAGCGTCGTCTTGCCGCACCCGGACTCACCAACAACACCAAGCGTTTTCCCCTCGTCCAGCGTAAAGCTGATATCGTCCACAGCGTGAAGCATACCGCGTGGAGTCTTGAAATACTTTTTCAGGTTTCGGACCTCCAGTAACGCTTCGCTCATTTCTCTTCCTCCTTCGGGTAAAAGCACTTAACAAAATGTCCCGGCTTATACTCTACATAATCAGGGTTCTGCTCCTGACAGATACTCGTCGCATAGGGACATCTTTCACAGAAATTGCAGCCTGCGGGGAGATTGGTCGGATCCGGCATCAGTCCTTTGATCGCTTTCAGGCGCTTTGAGGTCGAGTCAAGGTTGGGCAGCGAACCGAAGAGTCCTTGTGTATACGGATGCGCGGTATGGTCATAAATCTCTTCCGTGGTTCCAAATTCAACGATCTCGCCTGCATAGATAACGGCGACCTTTTCACACATCTGCGCAACGATGCCCAGATCATGGGTGATCATCAACACAGAGGTGTTGAGCTTTTCTCGCAGCTGCTGCATCATCTCCAGGACCTGAGCCTGGATCGTCACATCCAGCGCCGACGTTGGCTCATCGGCAAGAAGAAGTTCCGGCTTACACGCAAGCGCCATGGCAATGACCACACGCTGCTTCATGCCCCCTGAAAACTGATGAGGATATTCCGAGCTGCGTTCGCCAGGGATCCCTACCAATTCCATCATGTCGATCGCACGCCGGAGTGCCTCCGCCTGTGAGACCTTTTCATGGATCTCAATGGCTTCCGCTATCTGGTCGCCCACTTTCTCGACGGGGTTCAGACTCGTCATCGGGTCCTGGAAGATCATCGCGATTTTGTTTCCGCGAATCTTACGCATGGCTTTTTCATCGAGTTCATTGATATCCTGGCCATTCACAAAAATCTTACCCGAGACGATTCTGGATTGCCGCTGCGGAAGGATCCGAAGGATTGCTTTGGCAATGGACGTTTTTCCGGCGCCGGTCTCCCCTACGAGCGCAACATTTTCGCCGTAGTTGATCTCAAGGCTCACGTTGTTAACGGCATGTACAACCTCTTCATCAGTGTGGTATTCCACTGTGAGGTTTTCAATTTTTAAAAGCTTCTCTTTCTTTTCCATCGAATTACCCTCTCAGACGCGGATCCATTGCATCGCGGACGCCGTCGCCCATCAGGTTAAAGGCAAGAACGGCCAACATGATAAAAATTCCGGGATACACAACAAGCATGGGGTTCATACGCATATAGTTTCGGCCCTCCGCAAGCATAGTGCCCCACTCCGGGATTGGCGGCTGGGAACCCATGCCAAGGTAGCTCATGGTAGCGCCAAATTGTACGCAAACACCAAGCTTCATTGTAAAGTTAACAATTATAGGGGAAATGGAGTTCGGCAAAATATGCTTTACCATGATCCGAAGCTTCCCTGCCCCGATTGCTCTGGCAGCCTCTACGTACTCTGTCTCCTTTGCGGTCATAACAGAAGCCCGAAGCAGCCGCGCAAAGCTTCCAACTGATACCAGACCAATGGCAATGATCGCACTGGTCGTACCCATACCCAGTACGGCGGAAATGCAAATGCAGAACAATAGCGTGGGGATGGACTGATAAACATCTATGAACCGCATGATGAGGTCGTCCACAAGGCCGCCGAAATACCCGGCGATCATGCCCAGTGTCACACCTGTCACTGCGGCAAGGAGCGACGCGGTGATGCCAAGCTTCAGTGATTCTCTGCTTCCGTAGATCAGGCGGCTTAGCAGGTCTCTTCCCAGCTTGTCGCATCCAAGCAAATGCTCACGGCTCGAACCGGCAAACGAGGCGGAATGGTCTTGTAAATCATAGGGATACGGCGCAATATAATCAGCAAACACAGCCATGAAGCACAGGAGGATAATCAGGATCATACCGGCAACCGCCAGCTTGTTCTTTTTAAACTGCCGCCAGATTTCCGCGGTAAAAGAACTGTTTTTCTTTTCTTTCATTGCACTGTACCTTTCTCCGTCTTTTTACCAGAAGTCTTTTTCCTCACGTACTGCGAACGGATCCGAGGGTCAATAAACGCATAGCCAAGGTCGATCAGCAGCATGCAAACGGCAAAAATAAAGGCGAGCAGGACGACCGTCCCCTTTACCACGCCGTAATCTCTCTGATTCACCGCGCGGACGACATAGGAGCCCATACCTGGGATCGAGAAGATGGTCTCGGCCACGATCGCTCCACCCATCGAGGCAGCAAGGCTGGTGGCAACAAGTGTGATTACCGGCATCAGTGCGTTTTTCAGCGCATGCTTGTAAATAACGCGGGATTCCTTCACTCCCTTTGCGCGAGCCGTCGTGATGTAATCCTGCCGAATCACCTCCAGCATGCTGGAACGGGACTGACGGGCAAGGCTCGCCGCCTCAGCGACCGCAACAGTGATACAGGGTAATATGTAGCTATACCAATGCTCTACCCCCATTGATGGCAGCCACCCCAATTTTCTGGAAAAGAGCTGAACAAGCATCAGTGCAAACCAGAAGCCCGGCATGGAAACGCAGAAAAGGGAAAGGAGAATCGAAGCATTGTCTTTCCATGTGTACTGATGTGTAGCCGCGTAGACGCCCAGAGGTATGCCAATGAATACCGAAAGCGCCACTCCAATGAAGGCCAGACGAAGCGTATAGGGGAATCGGATCTTGATTTCCTCTGTTATGCTGTTCCCTGTCACATAGCTTGTTCCAAAATCACCATGCAGAATACCAACAATGAAATCCAGATATTGCTCAAAAAACGGCTTATCCAGTCCCATCTCATGATTGAATTTCGCAATATCCGTGTCAGTGGCTTCGTTGCCGAGGATAATTCTTGCCGGTTCACCGGGCGTGAGGACCGCAAGAAAACATATAATCAACGACACCGCAAGCAGCGATGGGATCAGCCACAGAACTCTTTTTAAGATATACTTCCACATGGGGCGCACCTCCGTTTTTTGTAAAAGATGGATCGATATTGCTCTGCTATCCTTCTTTGGCCCTATTATACAGGCGGGGATATCCTGTCAGCAAGGGCGTTTATCATATAACATGTTCTATTTTGAAACATTTTTCCTTAAAATGCACATTTTATTGTCTCATGGGCTTCACGTATTTGGTAATGATTTTGTTTTTCTTTTTTATAATTCAGGCATATCAATCATACTGCATAAATATTCTCAAAACGTTTCATAAATGGACAGTTCTTGTGTTGTAGGTATATTGCAAATACTTTTTCGGTCGCATAGAATTAAGTCAAAAAGAAAGGAGGCAGCTTATTGATTCGACTTCTTGTCATTGCCGATGATTTTACAGGCGCCTTGGATGCCGGCGTCCAACTGTCATCCGCCGGTGCATCCACCAAAGTGATCGTCTCCAGCTTCCCTTCGGAAATCGGAAATATCCACGGCGAATGCGAGGTTCTTGTAATAGATGCGGAAACGCGGCACCTAAAGCCAAAAGAAGCCTGGGGAATTGTACACGGCCTTGTAGATTGGGCCGTTCAATCAGGCATACACACGATTTATAAGAAGACCGACTCCGCACTGCGTGGCAATATCGGCGCCGAATTGGAGGCAGTCCTTTCTGCCAGTGGCGAAAAGCAGCTTATCTTTGCTCCCGCTTTTCCAAAGCTGCACCGCATTACCAAGGCCGGCATCCACTATATAAACGGACTGCCTGTAAGTGAAAGCGATTTTGGGAAGGATCCCTATGAGGCGGTTACCAGTTCCTCTGTATCCGAGGTCTTAGCAAAGACCAGTACGGCCCCATCCTTTTCCGTCACCACGGATTCTCTGCTTCCAAGTGAAAGCGGAATTCTGGTCTTTGATGTTTCAAGTGATACGGATTTCAAAAAAATTGCCGATGCACTTCCCCCCTGCAACAGAGTCCGGCTTCTGGCAGGGTGCGCTGGCTTTGCCACGATCCTGCCCGGACTTCTTTCCCTCCACGCTCCTACTGACCCGCGTTCCGTTGCTTCCGTCCATCTTCTTGCAGTGTGCGGCAGCATCAATCCAGTCTCTGAAAGGCAATGCGCACTTGCTGAAACCCAGGGAGCACCCCGCATTCACCTCGACGAGAAAACAATTCTCAACGCGAAATGGATGTTTGGAAACGCCTGCGTCCAATTTGTGAAAGAACTGGGTCAGCTGTGCGAGGAAAGAAAACTTGTTATACTTGACACATTTCGTGCAAAGCTCCTCACAGACGACAATCTGGACAGCAATCACGCCCGCAAGATGCTTGCACATAACCTGGGCCTGCTGGTCAAAGCGCTTTTCGACTCCGGGCTTAAAAGCACCGCGCTTATTACAGGCGGAGACGCGCTCCTTGGGCTGATGCGAGCATTGCATATCAACGTTTTGTACCCGGTCTGTGAGATTGAGCCTGGAGTTGTTCTCTCCCGCTTCCATTATCAGGGGAAAGAGCGGACGGTCATATCCAAAGCAGGAGGTTTTGGTTCCCCTGAGCTTTTTTTAAAGCTGACCGGGCAATGCCAGCACAAATACGATAACACTTCAAAGGAGTCTTACTTATGATCACGCAGTATTCTCTCAAAATGCCCCGCGCCGTTTTTGCAGGGGAAAATTCTACGGACAAGCTCGAAAGCATTATCGCAGGCAATCATTTAACAAATATCGCAGTTTTTACGGATAAGGCAATTCGGTCCCTTGGTCTTGCCGATATCGTCACAAATGTGTTGGATAAAGTTGGCGTTGATTACTGCATCCTCGATGATATTCCCGCTGAGCCCAGCTATATGGCCGTTCAGAAAATCATTGATAAACTCAAGGCTAAAAAAGCCGATTTTGTTATCGCCTGCGGAGGCGGCTCCGTTATGGATACCGCTAAGCTTGCAGGGGTCCTTATCACCAACGAATACGGCGTAAAGGATCTTCTCGATGATCCCGCGCGCGCAAAAAAATGTGTTTCAACATTGGCGATCCCCACCACAGCCGGCACCGGCGCTGAAACAACACCGAATGCGATCGTCGGAGTCCCGGAGAAAAATCTGAAAATCGGCATTGTTAACGACGCATTGATCCCCGATTACGTCATTCTGGATCATCGCTTTATCGACACTCTTCCTCTTAAAATTTCTGGTTCGACCGGCGTCGATGCCCTGTGCCATGCAGTAGAATGCTTCACGAGCGCCAAGGCGAACCCGATCAGCGATACATTTGCCCTGGAAGCATGCGACCTGATTTTCAATAATATCATTTCCGCGTGCAAGAGCAAGGAGGCCGCTCCGCGTTCTGCCATGCAACTGGCGGCTTTTTACGCCGGGATCGCCATCACTGCCTCAGGGACAACGGCGATCCACGCCCTCAGCTATCCCCTGGGCGGACGGTACCACATTGCGCACGGTGTCTCCAACGCCATGCTTCTATGCCCGGTCATGCGATTCAACGAAAGCTTTATTTCCGAGAAGCTCGCTGCCGTGTATGATCGCGTCTTCCATGGTGAAAACCCTGTACGTACGGTCGAAGAGAAAAGTCACTACATGATTGCGTGGATGGAGCAAATTGTCAAAGAGCTTGAGATCCCAACCAGCCTGAAATCGTTCGGGGTTCCCGCAGAGGATCTTGACGATCTTGTTACCGCCGGGTTACAGGTTACCCGCCTGCTTGTCAACAATATCCGCCCGGTGACAGCCGCAGATGCGCGCATGATCTACCAGTCGATTCTGTGAGGTATATTATGGATGTAAATAAAATATGCGGTATCATCGTCCCAATCGTCACGCCGTTTACACCGGACGAGCGCATCAATCAGAATGAACTCCGGCGTCAGGTAAACCGGCAGATTGAAAACGGCATTCACGGGATTTTCTGCTTCGGCACCAACGGCGAAGGATATGCACTCAACTATGACGAAAAGAAGCTTGTTCTTGAGACGGTCATTGACGAAGTCCGCAGTCGCGTCCCTGTTTATGCGGGGACAGGCTGCGTAACGACCCGCGAAACGCTCCGCGAAAGCCGCATGGCCCAGGACGTTGGGGCCGATGCGTTAAGCGTCATTACTCCCAGCTTTGCCGTTGCCAGTCAGGACGAGATTTATGAGCACTACCGAACAGTCGCGGCTGCGGTCGATCTGCCCGTTATTCTTTACAACATTCCGGCGCGTACTGGCAACGCGATCTCTTCGGCAACGGTTGCAAGGCTCACTGACATAGATAACATTGTTGGTGCCAAGGATTCCTCCGGCAATTTCCAGAATCTTCTTGCCTATTCGAATGTTACAAAAAAGCGCCCTGATTTCAAGGTCCTCGCGGGAAACGATCAGCTTATTCTTTGGAATTTGCTTGCAGGCGGTGCCGGGGCGATTGCTGGGTGCGCAAATGTTTTTCCGCATACAATTGTCAGGATATATGAATGCTTTGCCGCCGGCAACGTTGAGCAGGCCCGTTTCTTCCAGGATGCGATCCAGGATTTCCGGGATACTTTCAAATACGGGAATCCCAATACGATTATCAAAGCCGCAGTAGCGCTCTCGGGGTACGATGTCGGACCCTGCCGTGCTCCTTTTAACACGATTCCCGAAGAAGGGATCGCCGCGATCCGAAACATACTGGTAAAATGCAGAGAAAACAATATCGACTGAGGTGACAGCATACATGAACAAACCCATCGTCGGAATTTCCATGGGCGACCCATTTGGCAACGGCCCTGAGATCACCGTTAAAGTATTCGCAAACGAGGAAATATATGGAATGTGCCGGCCAATTGTTGTCGGGGACGCAGCTGCGCTTTCTTACGCTGCAAAGGTTGCGGAGGCCGCCAGTGGAATTCATGTTGAGGTGCATCCAATCAAAACCGTCTCCGAAGCACAGTTCAAGCGCGGTGTGATTGATGTGATCAGCATGGGAATTGTCTCGGAAAAGGACCTTGAAAACGGGAAAGGGTTTTGCAAGCCTTTCGGCATTGGTGCAACCGCACTGGGCGGTGAAGCGGCATACCGCTATGTGACCCAGGTTATTGATTTGGCCATGAACAAAGAGATCGCCGCTACCGTTACCAACGCTCTCAGTAAGGAAGCCATCAACATGGCCGGTCATCATTACAGCGGGCACACGGAGATCTACGCCGAAAGAACGCATACGAAGCACTACTGTATGATGCTGGCACACGAAAACCTCCGTGTCGCGCACGTTTCGACGCATGTTTCGCTCCGCGAGGCCTGTGACCGCGTAAAGAAGGATCGCGTTCTGGAGGTAATCCGTCTTGCAAATCAGGCCTGCCGTGAGCTTGGCATTGAAATGCCCAAGATCGGTGTAGCCGGATTAAACCCGCACTGCGGCGAGGGAGGGCTCTTTGGGACCGAGGAAATCAACGAGATCCAGCCCGCCATTGACGAAGCTATCCGTGAAGGCATCAACATTCCTGATAAAAAGCCCGTCCCTCCTGATACTGTTTTTTCCAAGGCGCTCGGCGGGTGGTATGACATCGTTGTTGTCATGTACCACGACCAGGGGCATATCCCGCTTAAGGTCAAGGGCTTTGAGTACGACCGCCAGAATGGAAAATGGAAGGCAGTTGCCGGTATCAACGTTACTCTGGGTCTCCCCATTATCCGCGCCTCCGTCGATCACGGCACTGGATTTGGCCATGCCGGTGACGGCAACGCAAATGAACTGAGCCTTCTGAACTCTATCGCATATGCCTCTGCCATTGCACTGTACCGTGAAAAACATAAGGAGGGGTAAATCGGTGAACTATTCAGTACTTATCGGTCTAACACTCGACGGTAAGATTTATATGGATGAGTATATGGGCGTTATCGAGGCGCTAATTCCTCCTGGGAGCGGACAAACTGCGCATGCCCCTTGCCTCCTTGAAACGGACGATGGTGACCTCCTTGCCGCATGGTTCTGCGGAAGCAGCGAAGGCAGCCGCGACATTTCCATAGCCCTTTCCCGCCTCCCCCACAACAGCGGTGCATGGCTGCCGCCTGTAATCGTATCCAATGATCCAATGCGGAGCGAACAGAACCCCTCCCTTTTTAAAAACCCAAACGGTGAAATTTGGCTCATCTATACTGCGCAGCTTGACCGTCAGCCGGGCAAAGATAATATGCAGTTCACTTCGCAGGTGCGTTGCCGTGTCAGCCTGGACGGCGGGCGGAGTTGGTCCGACTACACCCGGCTGCTGCCCGAGGAGGGTTCTTTCTGCAGGCAGCCGATCCAGATTCTGTCAAACGGAAGATGGATCTTCTCTAATTGGATATGCACCGATAGCCCCGATGGACTCAAAGGGGATCCTACCGCCTTTGCGGTGTCGGACGATAAAGGAAAAACCTGGCGCCGTGTTGACATGCCGCTGTCCTCTGGCCGTGTACACGCGAACGTAATCGAGCTGGGAGGCGGGCACCTTATTGCTTTCATGCGCTCTCGCGCTGCCGACTTTATCTATCGCAGCGAATCCTTTGACTTCGGCGACAGTTGGACGGTCCCCACGCCCACGGAACTCTTCAACAACAATTCGAGCATCAGCGCCATACGCCTTGCAAGTGGACGTATCGCTATTGCCTACAATCCCACGCAGGCTGATAATCCCGACCCCAATGGCGTCGCATGGCCAGGGCTTCGGTGCCCCATTGCAGTTTCCTTGTCTGAGGACAACGGAAAAACCTTTCCCTTGTGCCGCCACGTTGAGCACGGTGAAGGCTTTATCGGTCGGGAAAATCGTTCCAACAACAGCCAATTTGAGTACCCATTTCTCATGCAGGCAAAAAATGGCAGCATACACCTTGCTTTCGCGTACAGAAATCGCACCTGCATCAAGTGGATGTGTTTTCGTGAAGAAGATATTATCGGGGAAAAACGCGGTTCTTCTATCTATAACCCAACCTCTGGTCAGGTTTGAGGTAGCATCGATCTGATATTTTTCTAATCTAAGAAGAGAAGAAATTGGCGCTACATCAGTTGAACATAAACTTGAAAAGGACTTTTCATGCAAATTCATCCGCATCTTCACGCACATACCTCCACTACCCGGGATATGACCCAAGGCTCTATTGTCATGCAGCTTATCGCCTTTTCACTTCCGATGATGCTGGGCAATATATTTCAAATTCTCCACAACACAGTGGACTCCGTGGTGGTCGGCAATTTTGTTGGCACCGAGGCACTGGCGGCTGTTGGTTCTACAACCATTATCGTAAATATCATGACTTCTTCAATGGCTTCTCCACTGGTGCCACCGTAGTGATTGCACGGCGATTTGGAGCAGGTGACCAGCAGGAGCTGCACACCGCCATCCAGACCATCATGGCTGCAACCTTCATTTTATCAGTCGTAGCTACGGTGGCAGGAGTTTTGGTGTCGATCCCATGCTTCGCTTTATGTCCACTCCAGATGATGTATTTGATCAAGCGGCAGTATATTTGCGTATCTACATGGCTGGTTTTTCGGGCTTGGTTATTTATAACATGTGCAGTGGGGTTCTACGTGCGGTAGGCGACACTGCAAGGCCGCTGTATTTCCTGATTCTTACCAGTCTGACGAACATCGCATTGGACTTGTTCTTCGTGTTAAAGCTGAATATGGGCATCGCCGGTGTTGCCTACGCTACCATCATTTCACAGTTTCTTTCTGCCGGTCTGACGCTGACGCTACTCACCTTTACGAAAGACATCTATCGCATGGATTGGAAGGATTTGCGTCTCAATATCGACGTGATCCGTGAGATTTTCGCAGTTGGTCTCCCAACGGGCATCCAAAGCATTATTACCGCCATCTCCAATGTGTTTGCTCAGTCCTATATCAACGCTTTCCAGTCTCAGTGCATGGCAGGCTGGGCAGCTTATAATAAGCTGGACCAATTCGCGATGCTTCCCATACAGAGTCTGGCCATGGCTTCCACTACATTCGCCAGTCAGAACATCGGCGCCGGACAGGAAGATCGTACCAGCAAAGGGGACATGGTATCAGTTGCTTTGGGCCTATCTGTAACAGGCATTATCATCCTGATTGTGGAACTGTTTGCGGCACCGGCCGTCGCGCTGTTTACCCCGGATGAAGCGGTAATTCGCTTTGGTGTGCTTTTTATTCGAACGAATCTTGTATTTATGCTGTTCAACTGTGTCAACCATGCACTGGCTGGCTCTGTGCGCGGCCGGGGAGACTCCACTGCTCCCATGGTAATCATGCTGCTGGGTTTCGTCGCAATACGGCAGGCCTACCTGTTCATCATGACCCGCTACATTACCAACACTCCCGCAGCTGTTGGATTTGGTTATCCCGTGGGCTGGATGGCCTGTTGTGTTGTTGAGGTATGCTATTACATCATCCGATGGAGAAAGAAGGTATCTCCCTCATGTTCTCCAGGCAATTAAAAAGAGTCTTCCAAAAAGTATTATTGCACCCGGCAAGCTGAATTGGCAGCAGGAGCTTTTCCTCTGCCAATTTTTGTCGTCTTTGTAAAAAACAGGTCAAATTTATGAGATTCGGTTTGTTCTCTTCTCACCCTCAGAAAGCGCAGAGCATCTCACAGCGCTTCAAAAGCCTTCATCATTTTATACGAATACTCGGTTTCTATTTTATTGATTCCGCCTATTGACCGATGGCTACTATCGATCGTTATAATTGTACACGACAACACAAGGAGGAGGGTAACGCATGATTACCAATGAATTTCAGGGCAAGCAGCTTTCCCGGCTGGGCTTCGGGACCATGCGGCTGCCGGTCAAGGCGGACGGGAGCATTGATGAGACGCAGGTGACGGAAGTGGTCGCCTATGCCATTGGCCATGGGGTGAATTATTTTGACACCGCCTACCCTTATCATGGCGGGCAGTCCGAGCGGGTCATTGGCCGGGTGCTGAAAAGCTATCCCCGGGAGAGCTTCTATCTTGCCACCAAATATCCCGGGCACCAGATCCTCAGCGGCGGATATCATCCGGCTGAAATTTTCGAGGAGCAGCTTCAAAAATGTGGTGTAGACTATTTCGACTTCTATCTTCTGCACAATGTCTATGAAAAATCCATGGAGACCTATCTGGATCCCCGCTGGGGAATCATCGATTATTTCAAGGAGCAGAAGCGGCTGGGACGCATCAGGCATCTGGGCTTTTCCAGCCATGCCGGGGTCAGGAGCCTGAAGGAATTTCTGGATACCTGCGGCGACGATATGGAATTCTGCCAGATCCAGCTCAATTATCTGGACTGGACATTGCAGGATGCCAAGGGGAAATATGACCTGCTGACCGCGCGCGGCATCCCCGTCTGGGTCATGGAGCCGGTACGGGGCGGCAGGTTGGCCAAGCTGTCGGACCGGGAAGAGGCAAAACTGAAAGCATGCCGGCCCGATGATTCCACGGCGTCCTGGGGCTTTCGTTTCCTTCAGGGGCTTCCCAATGTGAAGATGGTTCTGAGCGGCATGTCCAATATGGCGCAGATGGAGGACAATGTAAGGACTTTCACTGATGAAAAGCCCCTTTCCAAGGAGGAACATGCACTGCTGCTGGACATTGCGGAGGGAATGAAGAATTCCATCCCCTGTACCGGCTGTCGCTACTGCTGCGACGGCTGCCCTGCGGGGCTGGACATTCCGGGGCTCATCAGCGCCTATAACGAGCTCCGATTCTCTCCGGCTGTCAATGTTGCCATGCGATTTGAGTTTCTGCCGGATGAGCAAAAGCCCACCGCCTGCATTGGCTGTGGACAATGTACCCAGATGTGCCCCCAGAACATTGATGTTCCCGGCGCGCTGAAGGATTTTGCCGAAAGGCTGAGCCAGCTCCCCAGCTGGGCGGATATCTGCCGCCAGCGGGAAGCCGCGGCCAGGAAGCAATAAAATAACACACTGCGGTATCCCAGCAAAGCGCTTCGGCAAATAAAAGAATGGGCTACCCGATATGTGTTGGAAAGGAAACGCCAAAAATGAAAGAAAGCTATATTACATCCAATTTTCGTAAAACTGCCGCACAGCGGTTTCCCGCGCAGGCGGAGCGGCTAAACGCGGCGTTTGACGCGCGGCTGGAGGCGCTGCGGCGGGAGAATGCCGCCGCAAGCAAGGAAAAGCGGCGGCATCTGGAAAGCCAGATCATGCCGGGGATCGCGGCCTATGAGATCTTGCAGACTGTTATGCCGAAGGATGAAGCTCTGCGGGCCGTCCACGGCTATGTGGAGCAGCGGGCCTGGCGGATGAAAAAGGTACTGCTCCGGCTGATGCGCATCCCAGGCCTGTATAAAAAGGTGCCGGGGATCTTTTCAAAGGAAACGCCGAAGTTCTTCGGCGAGGCGGCAGGCTTTACGGCCACGGAGATCCAGACCACCGGCGGCACCTGGCGCATCGATATGACGAAATGCCCCTATCACGACGCCTGCGTCCAATACGGCTGCCCGGAGCTGTGCCCCTGCTTCTGCGACAGTGACGATATTTCTTACGACGGTCTGCACCCGAAGCTCTACTGGCACCGAACCAAGACGCTGGGCCGCGGCCATGACTGCTGCAATTTTTGCCTGAAGATCAGAGACGAAGCAGATATCTGAACGGGTAACAGAGGGACGCCATGGGTCTCAGCAGCCGACTTTCAGTCTGTTCATCCACTTTTTCTTGCAAAAAACAACAAGGGACACACTGAAACGAACGCATTCCTCCAGTGAAAGGATAAAATACACCCAGGGAACGGGCAGCTTTAGGACAAAGGCGCTCACCAGACCCAGGGGGACACCAAAGAACCAGGTGCCGACGGTGTCGATGAACATAACATACTTCGTCCGGCCGCCGCTGCGGAGGATCCCGCCACCCAGGATCATGTTCAGGACCTTGAACGGAGCAATAATCGCATAGGCGGCCAAGATCTGCCGGGTCAATATCTTTACATCGGGAGCCACCCGATAGATCCTCACATAAAGGCCGCTGGTCAAAAGCACCACGGCTGAGAGGGCAACGGAGCCAACGGCACCGTAAACGATCAGCTTTTTGGATTCCCGATAGGCATCCTCGTAATCCTCGCTGCCCAGCCGCTTGCCGACGATCACGCTTGCCGCCTGGGACAGGCCGCACAGCGCCCCGATCACCAGGCCCTGGATCGGATTGATCAGCGTCATGGCGGCGCTGGCGTCTGTGCCCATATGGCCGTAGATCGCAGCGTAGACATTCTCCCCCAGGCTCCAGGCTACCTCACAGACCAACATTGGCAGCAGCATGGTCCAATACTGACGCCAATTCAGCCGCCCTGCGGCCCGTTTCCACCGCTCCCCTGCCCTCAACACAGGCAGCGCTTTCCGGGCCATCAGAAGCATCACCAGGAAATTGGCGCACTCGGAAACAACCGTTGCGACCGCCGCGCCCTTTGCCCCCATGGCAGCAGCCCCTAGCCTTCCAAAAATCAAAATGTAATTCAGCCCGGTGTTAAGAATTGCGGACAGAATGCTGGCATACAGAGGCAGCTGAGGTTTTTCCGCACAGCGAAAGGCTGTGGAAAGCAGGGTCGCCCCAGCCATGGGCAAAAAGGTTCCGGCCATCAGCGCCAGGTATTCCGCCGCAGCCTGCCGGGTCCGCTCGTCCGACGTATAAATGCCCATGATCCGGCTGGGGAACAGAGTGCAGACTGCGGCAAATGCCACAGCCATCAGCGCGCCAAGCAGGAGATTGACAAAAAGGCTCCGCCGGACTTCTGCGTTGTTCTTCTGCCCGAGATACTGAGAGATCATGATCCCCGTCACCGCACCGATGGCTGAGATCACCACGGAATAGATGGACGCAAATTTCCCCGCCAAGCCTACGCCCGCGACGCTGATCTCCCCCAGCTGGCCGATCATGATCTGATCGACCATACTGAAGGATGATTGCAGCATGGATTGCAGAGCCACAGGAATGGCCAGACTGCATACGGCTTTTAAAAATTCATCCTTGCGCATTATTATTGCCTCCCGGTTCATTTGCTACCATTGTAGCTGCCGGGAGGCAATTTTTCAAAGGTTAACCGCGTAACCAATTACAAAGACGTGTTTCCTTTTTTGTGCAGATCGACATGATGCACGCCTGTACTGCCTCGGATCACCAGAGAAACCGGCAGCGTGATCTCCGGGCTGACCTGACCGCCCTTCCGCAGCTGCCGCAGCTTTTCCATAGCGATCTTCGCCCGCTGTGCCCCATCCTGCCTTACTGTGGTCAGGGCAGGATGCACCATTTCACACATAGGGGTATCGTCAAAGCCCGCGACGGAAATGTCCTCCGGCACTGAGACTCCTTGCTCCCGCAAAAAACAGATCAGGTCAATTGCGTAGTAATCCGACACCGCAAAAACCGCCGACATCTCCCGGAGCCGGTCCAGGCAATGCCCGTAAAAGAGCCAACGCGCCTCCCTGTGCATAGGGACCAGCAACCGCTCTGCCCTTCCGGGCGCGAAGCCGCAGCAGAAGCCCTCCATTCGCTCCCGGTCAATGCCCACCTCATTATCCGCGATACACAGGGCGCTTCTGTGGCCCAGGGTGCGGAAGTGGCATCCCATCTGATATCCGCCGTCAAAATTGTCAATGGAAATATTCACGATCCGCTGTGTCGCTTCGCATACCCCATCGTAGACCACAAAGGGAATGCGCATATGGCTGCGCAGCTGCATATAGTCCTGCTGGCAGAAGCCGATCACCACGATCCCCTCCATATTCCACATGGAGGCGAACTGGATGATCTCCCCGGCGCATTTGGCCTTCTTCACCATCATAAACTGTCCGCTGTTTTCAATCTCCGTGGAGAGATCATTCAAAGAGGAGGCGATAAAAAAATCATCCAGGGTGTGCCCCTCATACTTCTCATGGTCATTGACAAAGACGCCTATGATCCCGGAGCTGTTCCGAGCCAGCAGGATCCCCGCCATGTTGGGGACGTACTGCCACTGCTCCAGCAGCGCCGTCACCCGCTGAACGGTCTCGTCGGAGACCTTGCCTGTTTTTCCGTGGATCACATTGGAAACGGTGGCTGTGCTCAAACCAAGCTCCTCCGCAATGTCGCAGATCCGTACACGGTGCTCTTCCATTCCTCTTCCCCCAGTAATGCAGCAATTCTCTCCTATATTTTATCTATGTACTGTGAAAAAGTCAAAGGTTATCCGCATAACTTTGCAAAAAGGAGAACCTCCCAGGCAGCTGCCTGGGAGGCGGGAATCACTCTTGATTCTCCCGGGCCCATTTTTCAATTGCCGCTTTTGCGCCGTCAACCTGGCTTCCGTGGATGGCAACTCCCTTTGCGACCACAGCGCCCCTGGCAGCTCCCTGAATATCCCGTACTGTACCCGCAAGGCCGCTTCCCTCATGGGTACAGAAGGGAGGGATGGTCTTGCCGGTAAAGTCGTAGGCCTCCAGGAAGGTATAGACCGCCATGGGCATGGTGCCCCAATAATTGGGATAGCCCAGATAGACCTCATCATAGGCATTCGGATTTTCCGGCATATGCAGCACCTCCGGGCGGGCCTTCTTCTGCAAGTCCGCCTTGGCCTCGGCAATGCATGCCTGATAATTCTCTGAATAGGGCCTGGCCTGCTCAATTTTGAACAGCTCGCCGCCGGTCAGGCTGGCCAGCATTTGCGCCGCCTTTTCCGTATTCCCCACTGGAATACGGCGGTACGCACCACCAAAATAGTTCTCCCCGGCCCGGGAATAATACGCGATCAAAATTGCCATGGTGAATTCCTCCTTTTTCTTGTTCGGCACTCCCCTTGCATGGATGCCTGCGATGTGCTATAATTTGGCTGACATTACTGATTATAACTACCGATTGCTGCAATCGGTCAATAGATTTGACGCGGCATTTTTTAAACTTTTTGTAAACAGAGAGAGCGATATGCTCTGCGCCGTGATACAGATCTGCCTGAATACCAATGGAACGGAGGGACTGATTTTGGTCCGTGAAATCTGCAAAGACGAAGCATTTCTGACTCAAAGGGCCGATGCGGCCACACCTGACGATCTTGATATCGCTCATGACCTGCTGGATACCCTGGCTGCCCACGCCGCCGGGTGCGTTGGCATGGCGGCAAACATGATCGGATGCCGCAAACGTATCATCGCCTTTGACAACGACGGAACGTATGCGCTCATGCTCAATCCCGTCATTATTCGCCGATCCGGCCCCTACGAAGCCGAGGAGGGCTGCCTCTGCCTCACCGGCACGAGGAAAGCCATGCGCTACCAAACCATCAAAGTGCAGTGGCAGAACGAAAAATTCCAGCTCCGCCTCAAAACCTTCACCGGCTGGACGGCAGAGATCATCCAGCATGAGATCGACCACTGCGAGGGCATCCTGATTTGATGCAACACAACAGCGCCGATGATCCCCCACGTTCATGGAGGATCATCGGCGCTGCGCTTATTCGGCCGCTTCTGGTATTACCAGGACCTTGATCGAATCGGTGCTGGTCTGCATCCTGATCGCCTGCTCCAGTTGGGAGACCGGGAAGCGATGGGTGATCAGCTCCTTCAGCTTCAGTTGGCCGGAGGCCAGCAGGGCGACGGCGCGGCTATGGGTATCGGGATTGACGAAGGAACCCATTATGGTCAGTTCCTTCTGATAAATGGGATACAGGCCGGTTTGCAGCACTGCCTCCGGGGCAGGCACGCCAAACAGCAGCACCCGCCCGCAGCGCGCCGCTGCGTCAATGGCCTGAGCAGAGGTGCGTGGATTGCCCACGCACTCGATCACCACGTCCGCCCCCTCTGCGCCCAGCAGCTCAGAAAGCCGCGCGGGCATATCCTCATGGATGGGATCAATGGCTGCGTCCGCACCCAGCTGCACAGCAAGCGCCCGGCGCTTCTCCACCGGCTCACTGAGCACCACCTTCGCCGCGCCTGCCAGACGCGCAAGCTGGAGCATGATCTGACCAATGGTGCCGCCGCCGATCACCAGCACGTTCTCACCGGGGCGGATGCCCGCGCGGTCGATGCCATGGAGGCAGCAGGCAAGTGGCTCGGCAAGGGCGGCCAACTCCGGGTCGACGTCCTGGGCAACAGGCACACATTGGGCATAGGGCACCAGGCAGGCATCCGCAAAGCCGCCGTCCATATTCACGCCTACCGCCTGCATATGATGGCACATTTGCTTCTGGCCCCGGCGGCAGGGGCGGCATCTGCCGCAGTAGATATTGGGATCTATGGTGACCAGCTGGCCAATTTCCAGGCCGGTAACACCATCGCCGATTTTTACGATTCGACCCGAGAATTCATGGCCCAGGATCACCGGCGGCTCTACCTCCGCGGAGCCTTTTCCGCCGTGGAAAATATGAACGTCCGTCCCGCAGACGCCGCAGGCCGAAACCTTTACCAGGACCTGCCCCTCCCCCGGCTCCGGCAGGGCAAGCGGGCGGGTCTCGATCCTCTGATCTCCAAGAAAATAGGCTCCTATCATATCTGTCTCCTCCTGATTTTTTCTGCATACTGAACATTCCAGCCATGCGGCATATCGGATTCCGATGCTTCTATTATAGGCTTCCAACAGGTGCGGCGCAAGTGAAATATTCACGCTTTGAGCAATTACAGCTCAATCATCCCCGTGGCGACGTTCTGGCAGAACGCCTTGTCGTGCTCCACGAAGAGGATCGTCGGCTGGAATGTGGTGAGCAGCTCCTCCAACTGCATCCGGGAGATCACATCGATATAATTCATCGGTTCATCCCAGACGTGCAGGTGTGCCGGTTCGCAGATAGACCGAGCCAGAAGCAGCTTCTTTTTCTGTCCGGCACTCAGGGCGGACAAGTCCTTGTCCACCTGGCTCCGTGAAACATCCAGCTTGGCCAGGATGGCCAGCATCAGGCTTTCGTCTGCTTCGCCGCCCGCAAGGAAATCCGAAAAGCTTCCGCGCAGGCCGGAGGTATCCTGGCTTACATAGGAGATCCGCAGTCCCGTCCCCCGCCACATTTCGCCGGTGTAGGGGATCGGCTGTCCGCAGATCAGCTTCAAAATGCTGCTTTTGCCGGAGCCGTTGGCGCCCCGCAGTGCCAGCCGGTCGCCCCGACGGATGGTGAAGCTGACCGGCCCACATACCGGCTTCGCGCCGTAGGCGATCCTTACATTCTTCAATTCCACCAGCCGGTCGGAATGAAATTGGGTCTGGTAAATTTTCAGGGTGTCGCTTCGCTCGATGTTTTTCAGCAGTGACTGCTTCTCTTCTATGGCGGCGGCCTGCCGCTGCTGGATTGCCTTGGAGCGGGCCATGGTTTTGGCCGCCTTGGCCCCTTGCAGCGGGCGGTAGCCCTTGACGTTATCCACCTTCATGCGATCAATGCCGATTTTGCGCTGCTCGGCCACATCGGACCATTGCGCCTTTTCTCTGGCCGTCTGTTCCAGGCGGGATATCTCCGTCTTCAGCTTTTCGTTCTCCGCCTGCTCAAAGGCATCCTGCCGCTGCTTATTCTCCATCCATGTGGAAAAATTCCCCCGGCACACCTGGATATTGGATCTATTGATCGCCAGGATATGATCCACGCAGCCATCCAGGAACGCTCTGTCGTGGGATATCAGGATAAACCCCCGCTTGGAATTCAGATACCGGCTCACCAGCTCCCGCCCCCGGATATCCAGATGGTTCGTCGGCTCGTCGATCAGCAGGAAATTGTTTTCTTTGCTGAACAGCACCGCCAGCTGGAGCTTGGTCCGCTCTCCGTTGCTCAGCGTCTCATAGGGACGGTAAAGCACCTCGTCATCCAGCTGGAGCTTCCGCATCTCCCGGGCGACCTTCCAGTATTCAAAGGATGGGTCCATTGCCTCCGCCGCCTCCAGCGCGGTAGCGCAGCCGTCCGGCACCGAGTACGGGAAATAGGAAAAATCCACCGGCGCGCTGATGCTCCCCTGGTACTCGAGCTTTCCCCGGAGCAGATTCATAAAGGTCGTTTTTCCCCGGCCATTCCTGCCGGTAAAGCCCAGCTTCCAGTTTGTATCCAGCTGAAAGCTGACGTTTTCAAAAATGTTCTCGTAGCTGCCCTCATAGGCAAAGGTCAGATTTTGTACTTGAATCAATGACACGGCATGCCCTCCAAAAATGGAAAATGGCCGCAGGAAAGCATCCCGCGACCAGCGCATGCCCACGCCCCACAGGCGCAGAGACTCCATGTCAGCTGAAAACGGCGCACACCTTCCTGCATCAGGGCACAACAACCACACGCGGCTCTTTCACCGCTTTGCGTTGATTGCCCAAACGATCAGCAAGAAGTGTGACGCATCCTTTCAACTCCAATCTAAATTTAATGGGACTATTATAACAAAGCTTTCTTCGCTTTGCAAGTGCTTTTTGTATCTCCCCTTCTCCGTCTGCCGCTCCATACCGCAGACGTGCCAGCATCGTGCGGCCCCGAGTCTCCCAAATGGAGGCCCGGGGCGCTTTGCCGTGAGACTTGCGCAATCTTTCCGTAACAGCGGAAGATTCTTCGAAGGATATTTATGCCCAGCCCAGCTGTGTCAGCGTAAACAGAGCGACCCACGCGAGGACAGCCATAATCAGCACTCGGGGCAGGATGAAGCGAAGCCACTTGTTCAGGGGAACCTTGGCAGTCGCAAGGATCGCAACTGTCGTGCCAAGCATGGGAGAAATGCAGTTGGTCAGCTTATCGCCGAACTGGAGCGCCTGCACACCGATCTGAAGCGGGAGGTCCAGCATCTCACACATGGGGGTGATGATTGGGCACAGAACGGCGATTTTTGCAGAGCCAGAGGGAACCAGAACGTTGATCAAGGTGATGACCGCGGACATGCCGACTGCTGCAAAGCCCTTGTGCAGGCCCTGCAGGGGCTTGCATGCATAATAAACGATGGTATGCATGATGTTACCCTGGGTCATTACGTTGCTCAGCGCGGCGGACATGCCGATCACAACTACCAGGAAGCCCATGGAGTTACAGCCTTTTGCAAACTGTGCGCCGATCTTGTCAAGGCTGTATCTGTAAATCAGGCCGCAAACAATCGTCAGGACGATCATAACCGCAACCTGTGCCTGGTTGCCCATATTCAGCGTCTTAACAAAGAACAGGGAAATGAACGGCTGCGCCAGGAACAGCAGGACGACTGCCACAGCGCGGGGCTCCAGCTTGGCTTCCTTGATCTCCACGTCAGCATTCTCAGGGTTATCATACCACTCGGCAGCTGCCATGAGAGATTTGCTGGGATCCTTGGAGATGCGGTTTGCATACCGAAAAACGGATAACGTTGCAACGATGCAGAACATGGGCCACATGGCCATGCGGACACCAATGCCGGAATACGGCGTGATCCCCATTCTCATCCTTTGCGAACTGACCGGCCGGAATGATGTAGGTCAACGCGCTCAGAACAAACAGCAGAATCAGGACAAGGAACAGAATATGGGGCATTTTAAACTTGTGGTGCTTCTTTTGCGTTGCGGGTGTTGACATGGTTTTGACCTCCTATTTTCTCTCTTTTGGATGGCATATTTACGATGGAATTCCCTGAGCGGCGGCGGATCGAATAATCTGGATGACCTTATCAATATCCTCTTCCGTGTTCCAGTAGTTCACCGCCAGACGCACGCCAATTTCAGAGCGCATGTATTCGGGCGGATAAAAATGCTCTGCCGGGCGGCAATTGATCTTCTTCGAGATCAGCCACAGCCCCAATTTTCTCGGATCACAGTTTTCAATGCGGAAGAGGACAAGGGCCGCATTTTCAGAATTTTCCCGGATGGAGAGCACCTTAACGCCCTCAATCTCACTCAGTCCGCAGCGAAGTCTTTCACGCAGCGCGTGAATCCTGGCGTAGGCAAAGTCCTCCCCCACCTGAGTGCGGAAATACCGAATGGCCGACAAGGAGCCTGCCTGAACATAGTACGGGCGAGTCGATACATCGTATTTCTCTGAATCGTGTGGACGAAAGCCTAAACGACTTGGTGCCTGACAGCCCCAACAAGTCCTACGATATGATGGAGCTGGTTCGGTCACTGGCGGACAACGGCAAGATTCTGGAATATCAGGCCCGGTTTGCTCCTAACATTCTTACCTGTCTGATTCGCATGGGCGGCAGAAGCGTGGGCGTCATCGCCAGTCAGCCAAAAGTCATGGCCGGTTGTTTGGATATCAATGCCTCTGATAAGGCGTCCCGCTTTATCCGTACCTGTGACAGCTTCAATATTCCCCTGCTGACGCTGGAGGATGTTCCCGGCTTCTTGCCCGGCTCCACCCAGGAGCACAGTGGAATTATTCGCCACGGTGCGAAAATGCTCTATGCTTACAGCGAAGCGACTGTACCCAAGATCACTGTTATCACCCGAAAAGCCTATGGCGGCGCCTATATCGGCATGTGCTCCAAGCATCTGGGGGCCGACGTCGTACTGGCCTGGCCGGATGCGGAAATTGCCGTTATGGGGGCGTCCGGGGCTTGCAATATTATCTTCAGCAAGGAGATCAAAGGCGCTGCGGATCCCCAGCTGAAGCGTCAGGAGAAGGTAACGGCATACCAGGACGCAATGATGAATCCCTACGTGGCTGCCGCAAGAGGTTATGTGGACGATGTGATTATGCCGGAGCAGACCCGTCAGCGTGTTATCGGAGCTCTGTTTGCGCTGGAAGGCAAACAGGAATCCCGTCCACGGAAAAAGCACGGAAACATCCCCTTGTAGAAAGGAGGGGTCATATTTGCTTGGAGATAATGTCTCGATTGGTCAGGCAGCGGTTATTTGTGTGTTCAGTATGATTGTGATTTTTGCCGTACTATTGGTGATCTCCTTCGCCATTGATATTCTTGCCGTATTCCAAAGGAAGAGCTTCCGTCATCCATCGGGCAATTCGGAAGCCGTGCAAGCACAGGCAAAGAACCCAGATATGCTGATAATTACCGCCGCAATTGCCGCCTATCTGGGAAAACGGATCGACGAAATTGTCATTCGGGAGATTCGAACAACGCAAAACAGAGAATCAGAGTGGTGCCGTTCCGCTCGAATCGACGCTTTGCACAACAATGAGGAGAGATAAAAATGGGAAAAGTTAAAACATTCCGCATCCGTATTCAGGGCATTGAACACATTGTAGAAGTTGAGGAACTTAACGGGAGCATGCACAGCTCTCCCGCAGTTCCCTCCTCCCCTGTCCACACAGTCGCAGAGCCAGTCCCCCCCGCCGCCGCGCCAGCTGCAAAGGCTCCGACTCCGACGGACGGACAGACCGTGACAGCTCCCATGCCCGGCAGCATTCTGAAGGTCAACGTCGTACCCGGACAGGCTGTGACGGCCGGGACCGTTCTATGTATACTGAAAGCCATGAAAATGGAAAATGAGATCATGGCTCCCTGCGACGGAACGATTACCCAGGTGCTTGTCAGCAAGGGGGCAACCGTAGATACCAACGCACCCCTGTTCACGTTCGCATAGGGAGGGACTCCAATGGACATTGGCGCAATTCTTCTGAATCTGTGGGCCGATTCCGGCTTTGCCGCAATCGCTTCCGGGTTCACATCAGCCACCGGCTGGCAAAGTCTCATCATGCTGGTGATCGCCTGTGTGCTGCTGTATCTCGCCATTGTTAAGAAATTTGAACCGCTTCTGCTGGTCGGCATTGCCTTCGGCTGCCTGTTGACCAATCTGCCCAATGCAGGCCTATACCACCAGGTGCTGTGGGATGCTTTTATGGATCCCACAGATCCCGGCTATCATAGCTTTGGACAGATCCTGCGGGAGGGCGGACTTCTGGACATTTTCTATATTGGCGTAAAGACCAGTCTCTACCCATGTCTGATCTTCATGGGAGTAGGTGCTATGACAGACTTTGGGCCGCTGCTGTCCAACCCAAGGAACCTTCTTTTGGGCGCTGCCGCGCAGTTGGGCGTGTTTGCCGCCTTCTTCGGTGGAATTTGCCTTGGCTTCACCGGCCCGGAGGCTGCCTCCATCGGCATTATCGGCGGCGCTGACGGACCAACAGCGATTTTCCTAACTACCCAGCTTGCGCCGCATCTGCTGGGCGCCATTGCCGTCGCCGCATATTCCTACATGGCCTTGATCCCCCTGATTCAGCCGCCCATTATGCGGCTGCTGACCACTGACCGACAGCGTAAAATCAAGATGGTACAGACGCGCAGGGTTTCTAAGACGGAGCGGATCATCTTCCCCGTTATGGTAACTATTTTCGTTGCGTTACTGCTGCCGGATACCGCGCCCTTGGTTGGCAGTCTGATGCTTGGGAATCTGCTGCGGGAAACCGGCTGCACCGATCGTCTTTCTGATACTGTTCAAAATGCGATGATGAACATCATCACGGTGCTTTTATCCACCTCCGTGGGTGCAACCATGGTCGGCTCCAACTTTCTGACTGCACAAACACTGAAAATCGTGGTTTTAGGTGTGGTTGCCTTTGGAATCTCCACAGCCGGCGGTCTACTGGGCGGTCAGGTCATGCGCATCCTCACCCGCGATCAGGTCAACCCTCTGATTGGCTCCGCCGGCGTATCCGCTGTCCCAATGGCTGCCCGGGTATCCAACAGAGAGGGCCAGCGGGCCAATCCCTCCAATTTCCTTCTGATGCATGCAATGGGTCCGAATGTAGCCGGTGTGATCGGCTCCGCCGTTGCGGCAGGGATCCTGCTTCTCTTATTCCAATAAGCGGCAAAAAACGGCTGCACTCCCGAATTCAGGAGGCAGCCGTTTCCTTTTACCACAAGGGCATCACATTGTTTCCTGCGTTACTTGTTTTTCCGTGAGCTTTCGTTTCCAGACTTTGGAACGGTAGGCGATGGCATGCAGGCCGGCGCCGATGGTCCAGGTGATGAGCATGGAGCCGAAGAGGGCTTCGGGGCGGCCGTTGGGATATTCCGGGCCGCGCGTCAGCCAGGCCAGGGCATAGGCCAGGGGGATCCTCAAAAATACCGTGGAAATCAGGCTCAGCCACATGGGTGTCACCGTGTCGCCTGCGCCGCGCATCACACCGCCCAGCACCTGGCTTACGGCTATTGCGATATAGCCCACTGCCAGGATCCGCAGCATCCGCGTTGACAGCTCGATCAGTGCCTCCGTCTGGGTGAACAGGCGCATCAGGTGATGGCCCATCAGCAACAGCAGCACGGTGATCGCCGCCGACACGCAGACGGCCAGCAGCAGGCCCTGCTTTGCGCCGTCCTCTACCCGCTTGAGCTTTCCCGCGCCAACATTTTGCCCGGCGTACACGCTCATGGCATTGCCAAAGGTCATATTGGGCATCATGGCAAAGCCATCCACACGCATGACGATCACATTGCAGGCAATGACCATTTCTCCCAATGAATTGGTCAGGCTCTGCACCACCAGCATGGACACGGAAAAAATGGCCTGAGTGATCCCGGAGGGAATTCCGATTTGAATGATCCGCAGCGCGCAGTCCTTTTTCAGCCGCAGATGCTCCTTTTTCAGGCGGAAAATATCCTGCATCCGAAGCAGCTTCCACAGGCAGCACATGGCAGAAATGATCTGCGCCAAAATCGTGGCCAGGGATACGCCCGCCACGCCCATCTGGAAGCCCGCCACGAACCAGATATCCAGGAAGATATTCAGAATCGTGGCAACGGTCAGGAACAGAAGCGCGGAAAGAGAATCTCCCAGGCCCCGCAGGATGCCCGACAGGACATTATAGAATGTGAATCCGGCCGCGCCCACGAAGAAGATCACCAGATAATCCCGGCACCAGGCAATGATCGACGCAGGCGTATTTAGCAGCCGCAGCAGGGGCATGGTCATCAGCGGGCCAATGACCATGGTTATCACGGAGGCGATCAGCGCCAGCGTCAGGCAGTTGCCGATAGACTGCGCCAGCGCCTCCCGGTCCTTGGCACCGTAATGCTGGGACACAACGATCCCCGCGCCGGTAGACACGCCAACGAACAGCGCCAGCATCAGATTCAGAATGGGCGAAGCGCTTCCCACGGCGGACAGCGCATTGTCTCCCACATATTTTCCCACCACGATGGTGTCCACCGTGCTGTAAAGCTGCTGCGCAAGATTTCCCACCAGCATCGGCACGGCAAATTGAACGATCTGACGCCAGGGCTTTCCCACGGTCATATCCTGGGCCGAAAACAAACGATTCAGATTCATGCTAACTTCTGTCTTCTCTCTCTCCATCTCTCACGGCTGTAACATCAATGCTGCAGGGCTTCTCTATCCTTCTCCATGGCCTTTTGGAATGCATCCATCATAAGCTCCCCGGCCAGCGGGACCAGCTCATGGTCAAAGTTCTCCCCCACTCTGGGATCATCGTCCAGAATCATGGTATACTCCTTGCCATCTTCACAGGCAGGCCACTGCGGAAGCTGTGGAACCTGGGGATTGCCGGTGCGGGCGAAGGCCATCAGGCTTTCAAACATGGCGTGCTCCAGGGTCTGCGCCAGATTTTCGGGCTGGGTCTCCCCATGGGGATACTCCACCAGATCCAGATTATGAAAAAAGTATGGGATATCGCAGCAGTGCCAGGGAGTGCTTCCGCCGTCCACCGGCTGATCCATGTCAAACAGATACGACCAGGTGCTGCGGTTCAGCTTGGCCCGCGCTGCCAGATACGGATGCTCCGGGGCGCGGAACAGGAAGTCCAGCCGCAGCAGATCAATGGGCGCGCGCCGGGGGTACGTGCTGCGGAACAGAGGCAGCAGCTTCCCGACGGATTCCTTGCCCAGTGTCTCCTCCAGCGCCTGCATCTGCTCTTCCTCGGTCATGACATTTCGGTCATAGGCGGCCGCCTTGAAGGAGGTGAATTCCCCGAATACGGAGCCCACCAGCAGCGGGATATGGCTGGTCTCCTTGCGGAAGCCATACTCCACCGGGTCGCCGTAATAGAAGTCATTTTTGCGGGGAGCGCAGCCCACGTATTTCCCCTGCCGCTGCAGCTCAGGGCTGACCTTGCGGTAAGCTCTGGCCAGGAAGAAATAATCCACGGTCTCCATTTCCCGGACGGTCTTGACACCCAGCTCCCGCATCATGGCCTCCGCCAAGGGCTTGGCACTGGTTTCCTCCGAAACCAGCATTTTCCCGACGACGCCGCTCATCACCATGCCGCGGGCATACAGGCCGTCGGCGGCGGGAGATTGCAGCAGCGTGGTGACCTTGGCACCGCCGCCGGACTGGCCGAACACCGTAACACATTCCGGGTCGCCGCCAAAGGCCGCAATGTTGTCATGGACCCAGGAAAGCGCCGCGATAATATCGTCGCCGCCGGCGTTGCCGGAGTTTGCGTATTCCTCGCCATACTCGGAAAGGTCAAAGTAACCCAGGATATTCAGCCGGTGATTTACGGAAACCACGACCACATTGCCCAGCCTTGCCATATTCGCGCCGTCGTAGGCCACCTGCTCAATGGACGAACCGGCGGAAAAGCCGCCGCCGTGAAGCCACACCAGCACCGGCCGCTTGCCGTCATCCACGCCGGGCGTCCAGATGTTCAGGTTCTGGCAGTTCTCATCCGTTGGCCAGTAGCGGTGTGGGATCAGCACCTCGCCATTGGGCTTGTCCTTTTCCAGCAGCGGGCAAACCATTCCATAGCTGCCGGCGTCAAATATCCCTTCCCAGGGAGCCACTGGCTGGGGCGCATGAAACCGCTTGGCCTGCGCATAGGGGATCCCTTTAAAAATCACCAGGTCATCATAGCAGTACCCCCGCACCTTTCCCTGGCGCGTGGACACCACCGGCGCTGTTTTCTCTCTGGAAAAGACGTGTTTCATGGTTTTTCTTCCTTTCACATAATGATCTCGGCCCGGCCGTCCTCCGGCAAAATCTCCATCTGAATATCGTTGGCAAAGGTCCTGCCGGGAAGAATGCAGGCAATATGGGCAGTCTGCGCATTTACAGGGAACTGCGCTCCATGAAGAATATCGGGATTGAGCTTGACAAAGGTGCATTTGGGGACATAGAAAGCCTCCACATTGTCCACGGTAAAGGGTCTGCCCGGGAAGGCAATTCCAACGAAGATCACCACATCGTCATCCAACGGCAGCAGGCCTTCACAGGTCGCCTTGTGGGCCTCCAGGGAAGCAATAATGTTTTTCTCCTGTTTTTTTACCTGGCAGACGGAGACGGTGGGCAGGTTTCCGCCGCCCAGGTCCAGCTTGACCACATCGGCAAAGAAGCCATAGGGGAAGACGGATTTGGATGCCAGCGACGCATCGTCCAACAGGTTTTGGAACTCGCCGTACCGCGCAAAATTCTCTGCCGTCAGCACTTGAACTTGAATCGTTTTCATCTTAATGCCTCCCTCTTTACAGGCAGTGCGGGCCGCATTCGCCAACGCCGTCAAATTCCAGATCCAAATACCGGGCAACCTCCCGGAGCACGGGGAATATATTCCCATAGATCCCGCCCAGGTGGTGGATATAGGGGCCAAACATCAGCTTTTCTTCCCATGCCTTCCAGTTTTCGGTCTGCATCCATACATAGGTCCCGATGGTCTCCGGGCCGGTGGTAGTCGTCGCCTCTCCCGCAAAGAGATAATAGCCGTCCTCATCATCGTCAAAGCGGCAAAGGGTCAGGTTCCCCTGCTTCAGCTGGAACTGCTCCTGTCCGCCCACCAGCTTCGCCGGGGACGCGGGATCTTTCAGGCTGTAAGCGAAGGGGCCGCAGTGCCACAGCAGCTCTGCATTGTCATTTTCAGGATGACGGATGGTCAGGTCGGCCAGGAATTCCGCTTCCTTTCCAAGCATGCAGGCACGCAGAATCACCATGGTAATGGCCCTGTTGATGTCCGTCTCGCAGGATACCGGGAGCCCCATGTCCGTCAGTTCACCGACGACTGCGCAGACCAGTATACCCATTATAGCACAAGATGGCCAACATTCAATAGCCGCAGCGGTGCATCGGGCATCTTCCAGCATTTTGACCACAGCCTTTTTCATGGCAACGATCTTCTTAAGCGTCTCTTCCTGAACAGCGGAGCAGTCAAAGCGGGCACTCAGGTCCTGAAGCTCCTGCGGATCAATACCGGCCTCCAGGATCTTGTTCATGGTCATCTGAAGCACCGTCGGCGAGATTGCCACCGTTTGGATGCCGAACCGTTTCATCAGCCGGGCTTCATTGGTCATCACGCTGCGGAACGGGCCGGGATGCTCGCCGATCTTGCCAATGCGCAGATTTTTCAGGTCCTTCAGAATGCACACCACTCGGACAAAGCGGTCAAAGCCCTGCCTGAACTCATCGGATTCCGGCTCCACATTGAAAATATAGCTGTACTTGACGCCATACCGCCGCAAAACCTTTGTCACCGCAAACATACCACACTGGGTATCGCGGCCCCGATGTGTTGCGGAGTTCGGCTCCTGGTCTCTTGCTCCCCATACCAGCACAGGCACCCCCAGCTGAGAGGCGACGTCCGCAACGGAGCCTTCGTCTCCGAAATCACAGAACGGGACGAACAGGCCATCCACATGGCTGGCGCGGAATTTCTGAACGACGGCGGGAGAGAAGGTGTCGCTTTCGATCATACCATGCGTGCAAATATTCTCCACGTCCACCAGGGTAACGATATCCGGGTGGATCTGGCGGATGATCTTCATCACCCGCTCTTTCTCGGCAGCAGCGGTCTGTATGTCCAAAAAGCTTCTTCGGGTAGGCAATACGCCGATGGTCAATTTAGGCTCGTACATATTCAATTCCTCTTTCGTAAAATCTTTCACGCTGGCAAAGGGTTTCATCCAGTATTTCGCCGGTTTCCAGGAAGTGGTTTAAAATCTCCTCCGTAGGGATCCCGTCCCTGCCGCCGGGGAACGTACACTTGATCGCCGAGGTCCCACTGGCCCGGCAGGCGCATTCCCGGGGGGACATGCCCTTGAGCAGCATTTCCAGGAATGCCCCGTGGAACACATCTCTGGCGCCCACCGTATCCCGGACAGGTACCCGGAATGCGGGCATCCAGAAGAAGCCATCCTCCCGGCTGCATCCCACGCAGCCGCGACCTCCGAAGGTGAACACCACCGTCCGCGGCCCCTGCCGGAGGATCTCCCGGCACTCCGGCTTCATCTCCCGCAGCTCCTTTGTTCCCTTCCCCGGGAACATGGCATCGAATACAAATTCCGAAGCCACGAAATAGCTGGTGCGGGGAATGCTCTCGGCAAGGGAATCGGAGTAGTAGTCGGCATCAATAAAAATGGGAATATTCCAGGCGCTGGCTCTGTCCATGGCGGCGGCGTTCAGGCCAGTCGTTTGGGCGATGTACAGATATTGGGATTTCTTCAGTGCCTGCCAGTCCACCTGCTCCTCTGCAAGCATGGGAGCAGTCCCCTTTCGGTACAGGATTGTGCGGGTTGCGCTGCTGCGCTCGCCGACCACAACTCCAAGGTCTGAGGTGTGATCTGCCGCCAGGTGCAGCTGGGACACGTCAACGCCGTGGCGGACGAAATCATCCCGGAAAAATCTGCCGTACAGGTCGTCACCCACGCAGCCGACCAGGGTGCAGGCAACACCCAGCCGGGCAGCGGCTACCACGCCGGTGGATACCTTCCCGCCGCCCTGCCAGCCGGTACCGTTGAGAAGGCAGCCGGTATTGCGGGCCGGGATGGTGTTCAGATCCACCGTAAAATCCACGCAGGGACGGTCTATACCAAATATATCAAATTTCATAGGCGATATCCCCGGGGTCACAAAGAGAATTTGTTGGGGTTCAGCAGTCTGATCTTCTCCGTGACGAAATCCACCATGGGCTTCCGCGCGCCAAAGAGCATGGCAAGGCCGTTTCGGTTATGATCGATGCCCTGAATCGCGCCGTCGAAGGCCGAATAGGTCGCCGCAAAATACTCCGTTGCGATATTGAACTTGCTCATGCCCAGGTTGACGGTCTCTCTCATCTGCTCGTCCGGGATGCCGGAGCAGCCGTGCAGCACCAGGGGAACGGAAACGGCCTTTCGGATCTCCTTGATCCGCTCAAAATCCAGATTAGGTTCCCGGGTGTAATCCCCATGGGCATTGCCCACGGCAATTGCCAGGCTTCCGCAGCCGGTGCGCTGGGTGAACTCCACCGCCTGATCCACATTGGTAAACAGATTGGAGTTCATGTCCTCCAGATTCTGCCCGATCCCCACGTGGCCCAGCTCCGCTTCAATGTCCATGCCAAAAACGCTTGCCGCCTTTACCACCTGCGCCGTCAGGGAAACATTTTCCTCAAAGGGCAGGGAGGAACCGTCCACCATCACCGACGGGAAGCCATCCCGGATGCCGGACATGGCAATTTCGTATCCGGCGGAATGGTCCAGGTGCACCGCCACGGGAACGCTGGCCTTCCGGGCCAAGTCCTTGGCAATGTAGGAAATGATGTTCAGCGGGATATACTTGTCCAGTCCGGGATAGAACTGGATGATGATGGGAACGCGCTCATTTTCTGCGGCGGCAATGGCGCACTGGATCACGAAGGTGATTTCCCGGAAGTTTTCGTCGGCGATGTGCATGGGCGCCTCGGCCAGCCGGAACAGGCCCCGATTTTCCCGCAGGAAGAGGGGGATCTCATCGATCCGTTTTTCCTTGACGATCCAGCCGCCATCCAGTCTTGCTTCGCGCTCCAGGTCGATCCAGCTGCCCTTTGGCAGGTACACGGCGTGCTCCTGCTGGTCAAAGACAGGGGCAACCAGCACCGCTTCACCCAGCATATACTCTGTGCCGATGGTGCGCACGTTCCGATCCTGCGGGAATTCCAGCAGCAGCGCCCGCATCATGGGAATGCCCCGATTGTGGGTCTCATAGGCCGTGGAGTACAGGTAGGGCAGCAGACGATAGCGCAGCTTGTTGATCTTCAGAAACGCCGCCTGGGCAGTCTCCGAGAAGATCCAGGGCTCGCGGGGCGTCGCCTGGCCGTGGCTCCGGCTGAGGGGGCTCATCAGGCCCATCTGCACGGAGCGGATATATTCCTCGTCTTCCGGCACGGTCCTCTTGCCCTCGTAATCACAGTTGTAGAAGCCGCCGATGTCAAAGACGCCGGAAATACCGATGCTCAGGCCGCCTGCCAGGATGGACGCCAGGTTATTCAGGCTGGCAGAGGAATCTCCCGCCCAGTTGGCCGGGTAATTCTGGCTGCCCAGGTAGCCGCTGCGGCCCCACAGGAGCGTCTTCTGCCCCATCGTCTCCTTGACCGCTCTCGATGCCTCATATATCGTCTTAGCGTACAGCAGCGGGTAGCGATTGTGGGACTGCGCGCCTGTCGTGCCGTCGTAGAACACGGCATCCTCCGGGATCTCTTCGGAGAAATCGGTTTTGATAACGCCCACACCCATACGCATCAGGGTTCCAACCCGCTGGGTCATGTAATCCACCAATGTCGGATTTGTGGAAGCGGCATCCCGCTGCCATACCGTTATTTTCTGTCCCCGCTTGTTGAAATCCGTGAACTTCTCGCCAAAGCCATAGAACGATTCGTCGCAGTGCATATACATGGTCTCATAGGTATGCAGCACCCTGCCGTCGTCATCCAGCGCAAAGCCGCAGGGCAGAGATTTATACCGCTGATCCACGTTGAAATCCTTGATCTGCTCCCCTGTCAGTTCCTTTCCGTCCAGAATGACGATCATTTCCCAGGGCAGCTCCCGAAAGCGCAGCTCCAGGCGTGCGGTCTTTGCGTAGATAAAGGATTCATCCTCCAGAACCTGCGCCTGCGCCTTTCCCGGGAAGGAAAATACTGCATTACCGCACGCGGCAACTCCCTCCGGGAGCATGGTAAAGCGGAATACGGTTTCCTCAGGGAACACGATTCGGACGCTTGCCCGGTTGCCGCGGAACGTACTGACCTTGAACGCAACGCCGTGCGCTTCCGGCTCATAGGCGGTGATGGCATTCAAAAAATCCTTGTGACCTTGGGTCGAAAAATGGCAGTAGCCCTTTTCCAGCGTAAGCGTATCGGCCTGGCCCAATTCGGAACGATAGCCCCGCCTGTCTCGGTTGTCAACCTGAATCGTGGAATTTTCTCCTTTTCTGTTTGTGCAGTTACAGTATACCCGATATCCCCGGCCCCTGCTTTGGTATCATGACGCCAAATTGTTGTTTTTGTACTCTCGGCTTCCATTCCGGCAGTGTCCGCTTGTGCAAATTTCCCCGTATTGATGGTCGGCAAGCATCCCTCTGCCTCTGAAACGGATGGCACTCCATTTTATAAACGATTCAGGGCGGCGCCTTTCACGCAAGGCGCCGCCCGAAATCATATTCTGGCTCTGCTATGATATAAAAGCTCTGATTAGTTTCTCCTGCTCAAAGCTGTACCCCCGCAAGGGCGAGGAACTTTTTGTCGGATTGGATGCCCTGGGTCAGGAATGTGCCGTTGCGGAACAGGGCGTAGGTAGTGACGGGAGTAGGCACGTTTTGGGCCTGCTCTTTGCTGGTGATGTGGATGACCTTCATAGGAATGCCGTGCTCCCTTGCCGCCTCCTCCACCTTGGGGACCCAGTAGTAGGTGAATGGGCACTGGTCGGTGTAATAGAGGACGAAGCCAGCCTCCTCTGCCCTGGGATGCTTCGCCTGTTCCCTGAACCGGGGCGGCTCTGCATCCTGGGTCAGCGGCAGGTACATCAGCGTGATCCCGCAGTCCGATGTATCCGCCACGGCAAAGCCCTTGTGTGCCAGAAATTTAGGATCAGCCAGGAATTCCCTTTTCCGTCCCTCCGCAGACAGGATGCATAGGCCCTTCCGCCCCTGGGCGGCGACGTCCCGGAGGCACTCTGCCAGCAGGTCGTTGGCATAGCCGTGTCCCTTGAATATGCCGGAGATCCACAGGCAATTGATCACCAGATAGCCGGGTGCGTCAATGGGCAGCCAGGCGTTCTCCGCCGGGATGTACTCGATGAAGCACTTGCCCCGTTCCTCGCTTCGGTAAAATACCAGGCCCTCCTCCAGCCGCTGCTTCATCCATTCCTTTTTCTGGGCGCTCTGCTTGCCGGACATGGCACAGCAGATATGCTCCCGGTCGATATTGTCCTTTGTGATCCGAATATAATTCATTGCAAAACTTTTCCAATTCTTTCTATTTTTTCAATGCCTGATGTCGGAAGCGGCAGCGGCCACAGAAACGAAATAACCTCTTCCACATTCGCCGCAGGTGGTGTATAATGATCCCGATAATCAAAAAACTTTTCAGAACGAGGCGTCTTTTTATGGCACAGGACACCGGCCTCTATGTCAATTGGAACCCCTGGCATGGATGCACCAAAATCAGCGCTGGCTGCAAATACTGCTATGTCTATCGGCAGGATGAAATGTATGGGGCCGCCGCGGCGGCCTCCCTGTGCCGGAAAACCGCTGCCTTTGATCTGCCGGTGCGAAAGGCCAGGGACGGCGGCCGGAAAATCCCGGGCGGGAAGATCATTTTTACCTGCTTTACCTCTGATTTTCTTCTGAAGGACGCGGATGATTGGCGGCCGGACTGCTGGCAGATGATCCGCAGGCGGCCGGATTGTATGTTCTACTTTTTCACCAAGCGGATCGACCGGCTGGCGGAATGTCTGCCGGTGGACTGGGGCGGCGGGTATGAAAATGTCATTATCGGCTGTACGGTGGAAAATCAGGAGCGGGCGGACTTCCGGCTTCCCATCTTTCTGGAGCTTCCCATCCGCCACCGCACCATCGTCGCCGCGCCGCTGCTCACCGGCCTGGAGCTGCGGCCCTATCTGGACCCGGACAAAATTGAAGAGCTGAGCGTCAGCGGAGAATCCGGCCGGGAGGCCAGGCCCTGCCGCTATGAATGGATCCTCTCCCTGCGGCAGCAATGCATGGAGGCTGGGATCGCCTTTCAGTTTCACCAAACCGGCGCGCATTTTATCAAGGACGGGAAAACCTACTTCGTCCCCCGCCATCAGCAGATCGCCCAGGCGAGGAAGGCCGGGATCGATTACAAGATCACGGACGGCGACCTTCCCTCGGGCGCTCTGGACACGTTCCGCAGCCAATTGCCGCCCTCAGAGCAGATGTCGCTGTTTTAACCTTTCGGCGACTGCCGGACCTCCTGCGCTGGCGCTGTCGAATTTGTCATTTGCGGAGTTCCCGTCCAGCTTAGCATCTTTTTTCTTCGTCTGCAACCACGATCCAAGATCGCATTGAACTTTCGGCTTTTTCAACAATAAAATGCCAGTTTTTCTATTCAACACGCCAAATATCATCCATTTCCCGCGTTTCCAGCAAAAGAGCCTGAGCCGGGTGGGTCAATATCCAGCTCAGGCGGGCGATATAAACGCACCGCTCTGCGGTGATCGATTTTGGCCTGCCGCTTTCAGCACATTGCCTCGGTGGACAGTGACCCCAGCTTGCGGAGCTGTTTATGCGGCACCCGCATCAGGTCTTTTCCTCGGAGCATCTGATGGAAAAGGTCTGGGAGCTGGACGCGGAGGCCAAAGCATCTGATATGAGGAGAATGACATGTTTGAACTGAATGGAAAGTATGCATCCGCAAAGGTATTTGCGGATAACGTTGACGAGAAAGCAATCACCCAGGTCATCGACCTGCTCAATCAGCCATATGCAGCGGGAAGCACCATCAGAATGATGCCCGATATCCATGCCGGTGCCGGCTGCACCATCAGCACGACCATGACGATCACTGATAAAGTGTGCCCAAACCTTGTCGGGGTGGACATTGGCTGCGGCATGAATGTTGTCAAGGTTCGTGGCAGCATAGACCCGGAGCAGCTGGATAGCGGAAAGTGGATCAAGCATGCCCAAGGCATAGTGAAATTTGAAACGGAAGCGCAGGATGGGTGCCCTATATTCCCGTGAAGCGTAAGTTTGTGGCGCAGCATGTGATTTGTCCCTCCAATACTGGATGTCAAGTATTGGAGGGACATGTCAAAGTAGAGTGCAGCGTATTCTGTTTGTAGATTCCTCGTAGCTGCCTCTTTAAGCGGCAATTAGCATGCGCGAGATTTCCTTATAGGATTTCAATAAGTTCCCTTCGATAGTCAGAGAAGGATTCAGTACCGTTTTCCGTTACCAGGAAACCATCCTCAATTCTCATTCCAATCTGCTGTTTGTCATCGCCCAAATAAACGCAGGTACAAAATGTCATGTTCTTTTCCAAAAGGTAATCGGATGTGGATTCGATCCAGGGATACTCGCCCTCCATCAGGCCGGTGCCATGGATGGGGCCGTAGAGGATATATGACTCGCAGCCGTGCCTGCGCATAACTTCAAGATGCTTCCGGCTCACATCTCCTGCATTTACCCCGGCTCGAATCATTTGTAGCATTTCCCGCTGCGCGTCTAAACCGGCTTCAATCAGCTGCCGCTGACGTTCAGTAGCGCTGCCAAATATAACGGCGCGTCCCATTGTGGATGCATAGCCTTCATATCGCGCCCCAATTTGAATCTGAACCATATCTCCCGGCTGGATTATTTTGTTTCGGCAGCGACCGATTGCCTGATTGCTCCCTTTTCCTGTCAATATCCAGAAGGGATACGCTTCCCCTTCGCCGCCTTCTGCAAAGATTTTTGCCATTGCGATTCCCTTAACCTGATTTTCAGTCATCCCAACATGAATCTGGCTAAGAACTGCTTTCATCGCCTCCTGAGTGATTCGGTACGCTTCCCGCAAACAGGCAATTTCATTTTCAGATTTGATAACACGGATTTTTGAGACGACTTCATCTGCATGCAGGATGGGAATATCACCATAAACGCTGAGTGCCGCATGAAGGTTCTGATAAATCGCATGGCTGATAAGGCTGTAACCGGCAATTCCGATATTTTGGGGAGTGCGGCCATCCATTGCCTCTTCAATCACATCAGTAAAGGAGCTAAGAGCAGCTCCAGGGTATTCGGGTTCTGACGATTCACGGAAAGCAAGCAACTTGCGGATTTTAGGTAGCACGGAATGATCCTTTGCAAACGTCATGCTCTCCGGCCCGATAAGCAGTATCGCCTCACCTTGCGCTGGAATCAGTACACCCGCTGTTTCGAAGGAGGGCCAGTAGTCGCTGTAATAGCGCACAAACTGCGGTTCGGCCTCATTGGCATAGCAAAGAAGCAAATCTAATCCCTGCTGCCGCATAACTTCCTGCGTTCTCTGGATGCGTGAAATAAATTCTTCCTTCGGAATTCTTGGTCTCATACTTCTCCTCCTGTATTATGCGGTCCATTGCGCAATCGCTTTTGCCAAAATTTTGATACAATTGATATATTCATCAATCTCTACATATTCGTCAATGCTATGTGCATTCTTCATGCTGCCCGGCCCAAACAAAATCGTGGGAATGCCACCGTTGTTCTGAAGATGACGTGCGTCCGCACCACTCGGGAGGCCGGAAATACGGCTATTGCCCAGAACGCTCTGAACACTTTCCTGAACCACATTCAGAATTTCTGCCTTGTCATCAATCTCGTGGGGCATGACCGACAGATACCAGTCCAGCTTTGGAGGATGCTCCCGCAACCATTCGTCACCGGCGCACACATTTTGAATGCAGGCTTCCACCTCTCTGCGGACGTCTTCTGCTCGTACCGTTATTTTTTGACCCAAATCGTTTAATTCGCTGGGGAGATACTTAATGTCAAATTTCATGGTGCAGGTGCCCGGTACTGTCGCCGCCGAGATGCCTCCCGCAATTTCCCCCAGCGTAATGGTGGGAGAGGGGAGCTGAGGATGCTTACGCACCGCCAGCCAGCGCCGCTCCAGATCACTGAGTGCATTGGCAATTTTTATGCCCTTTTCGATGGCGTTGACGCCGTTCCATTTGAAGCAGGCGTGGGAAGGCTTACCCTCTACGGTAACTTTAAGCAGAAATACGCCGCGGCTGGCGCTATAAATGGCCAATTCTGTGGGCTCAGTCACAATGGCGGCATCCGCTTTAATTCCTTTTGCTACGCAGGCCAGTGTGCCATTTCCGCCACCTTCCTCATCGACTACGGACTCGATAATCACGTCGCCGCGGCGAGGAACGTCAAGATCATTCAGATATTTGGTAGCCAGAATCATTGCAGCCACACCCGCTTTCATGTCGCAGGCGCCTCTGCCATAGATTTTTCCTTCTGATTCCTGCGCAGAAAGCGGTGGGTAGGTCCATTTCGCAGGGTCATCCAATGGAACGGTATCAATGTGTCCGTTGAGCAAGAGAGAACGCCCTCCACCGGCTCCGCGCGAAATTGCAACCAGATTAGGTCGGCCGTCATAATGATGTCCTGGGTTGTAGTCCGGCCATGTGGAAATCTCCCGATTATCCGGCTCAAACAGCGATGTTTCAAAATTCCATTCTCGAACCTGCTTTTCAAGCCAAACCTGGGCGTTCCCTTCGTTACCGTACACACCCTGGTCAACGAACGTGCTCTCCAGCGAAATCATCTTTTGAAGAAAAGCCACAGCTTCGGCACGATGTGCATCAATATATTTCATTATTTTTTCCATTGTATGTTATTCTCCCTTACGGTTTAACCACGCCCTTGCGAATGGCAATATTCCCATACAGCGCACGTTCACCGGTTTGAATGACTGCATATCCATGAGAGATGAAGCTGCAAAAATCATCCCGTTCTTTCTGTTCAAATGCAGCCTCACCCCGAGAATCGTATGCAGATGCAATGCATTTGAATTCGTCCCAGATGGGGGTGGGAATATGCGCATCTGCCTTCGTCTTATTGCCCAGAAGGAAAGGATGTGGATACGATTGGTCCACCGGCATAATGTCTAAAATCGCACGGAGCAATTCAGTAGCCGAAATTCCGTCGGCACGCAGTACCAATGCACCCCCCGTCCGCCCAAAGCTCTCAGCAGGACAGTTCGCATCACACAGTGCGATGTAATCGCCATGCCCCATCGCAGCAAGCGCCCGGAGAATATCAGGTGAGATCAGCGGAGAAATTCCCTTAAGCATAATTCTTCCCTCATTTCTTGCAATTTTCTGAGCAGTTGAGCAGCAGGCCTTGCTGCGGTTTCCAGAAAATCCCATAGCTTTTTAGAATCGCACCCGGCGGAATGCCGGGTGCGAAAATTTTCAGCGAAAAAAATTACTCGACCCAATACCAGTCATCTTCGGAAACGGCTTTGGTGATCTCTTCGGCCTGATCCAAGTTATCCAGATCAATGACTGTGTTCTTTTCGGCAATCGTAGAAGGAACAGTTTCACCACTCAGATAACGGAAAGCAATATCCACAGCGATATAACCCTGAATGTAACCGGGAGTTGCATTGGTTGCGCCTAAAACGCCATTGGCAACAGCCTCCAGAGCCTCGGTGGTACCGTCGTTACCCATGACAAAAATTCTCCCAGTCAAACCCGCAGCTTCGACTGCCTGGGCGGCACCCAGTGCCATCTCATCGTTGGCAGCGTATACTGCATCAATATCTTCAAAAGTCTGAAGCATGTTTTCCATGACGGTCATGGCAGTAGCACGATCATAGTTGGCAGGCTGAGAAGCCAACACCTCCATTTCGGGGTATTCGGCGATCGCATCCTGAAAGCCCTGGGATTTCTGGCGGCTTGTTTCTTGCCCCAGAACGCCTACAAGCTCTACAACGTTTCCTTTTCCACCCAGCTTGGAAGCAATGTACTGACCGCCGTTATAGCCGCTCTCATAGCTATCAAATGCAATTGCGCACAGGATTTCTCCGCCGGCAGGAGTCTCAGCCGTGGTGATAACAGGAATATTGGCAGCATTGCACTGTTCTATTGCGTTCACAATACCGGTGGTATCCACGGTTTGAATCAAGATTGCATCCATTTCCTGCGAAATGAAGTCTTCAACCTGGGCAACCTGCTTCGTGATATCGTTGTCGCTACCCAGGGCGACCAGCTCAATGCCACGCTCATCAGCTGCCAACTGGGCACCTTCCATCATGCTTACAAAGAATGGATTGTTCAGGGTAGGACAGGTATAGCCGACCTTGAATTTCTTTTCCTCTCCAGAGGCGGCACCTACCATTAGTGCCATGACCAACGCTGCACAGAGAACCAAGGAAACTAGTTTTTTCATTTTTTTGACCACCTTTCTTTTTTCTTTTTATTGCAAAACGCCTTTTATTTGACGCTTATGCACGATCCTTGCTGACAATTCTGGATTGGATGAAAAAGTCAAACAGAACAGCCAGCAGTACGACAACACCCTTAACGATATCCTGGAAATAGGAATTGATATTCAACAAGTTAAGTGCGTTATTCAGAATGCCGATAATTACAGCGCCGATCATCGTGCCCCAAATGTGTCCTTGGCCACCTGCCAGACTGGCACCGCCAATCACTGCCGCTGTGATTGCGTCCATTTCGAAGCCGTCACCCAGTGAGGGAACACCGGAGGAAAGACGTGAGGTATAAATAATTGCCGTAAAGGCGGCCAGGAATCCGGATACCATGTATACAGAGATTTTGACTTTCTTAACCTGTATACCAGCCACAACGGCAGAACGTTCGTTACCGCCAATGGCATATACGTACCGTCCGAATACGGTTTTATTCATCACAAATGCTGTTATTATTGCTAAGATCAGCGTGATATAGATGGGGAACGGGATTCCCAGCAGCGTCCCCTGTCCAATAAATTTAAACGCAGCGTTGCTGATGGGCATCGGACTTGCATTGGTCATTACCAGCGTAATGCCACGGATGATGGACACGGTTGAAAGCGTGACGATAAATGGTGCAATTCCAGTTTTGGAAACAACAAAGCCGTTAAATGCCCCCACCGCCAGACCAATCAGCAGGACAACTGCAATTGCGAGGAGGGAACTCCCTGTTGAATTCAAAATTTTGGCACATACACAACATCCAAGTGCACAAACACCGCCTACCGACAAATCGATACCGCCGGAAATAATGACCAGCGTCATTCCAAGAGCAAGGATTGCGTTCAGCGAGATCTGACGTCCAACATTGGTCAGGTTCTTAAACGTAAAAAAACGGTCGCTCAAAAATGCCATTGCGATTAAAAAGATCACCAGGATGAACAGTGTTGCGTATTTCCTGGCAATCAGCCAAATTTTCCTGTTATCCACGTTCATGCCCTCCCGTTGCATAATACATAATTTCTTCCTGCGTCAAGCCGCTGCGTGCTTTTTCAAACACAAAGCGCCCCTTATACATCACCGCAACGCGGTCACTCATACCCAAAACTTCGGGAATTTCGGAGGAAACCAAAATGACTGCCTTTCGCTGGCGCAGCAGTTCATTGATAATTCTGTAGATTTCTACTTTGCCATTTACATCTACACCCCGTGTCGGCTCACACATGATAACTACCTTTGGCATGGGAGCCAATGCACGTGCAAGAACTACCTTTTGCTGATTTCCTCCTGAAAGAAGCAGCACCTCTTGTTGGATTGATTCGCACTTGATGCTGTAATTCCGAACGCTTTCAGTAGCCAGCATCCGCTCCTTTGCGGTTCGGATTACGCCCATAGCTCCACGAATTGGGGCGAAAGGACTCAACGCTGCGTTTTCACGGATACTCATACGTTGGACCAAGCCCTCTGTTTTGCGATCTTCGGTGATCATCCCCAGACCCATTGAGATGGATCGTTTGGGGGTAGGGTGGTAATAAGGATCGCCATTGAGCACTATGCTTCCTGTCTGTAACCGATTCAGTCCGTAAATCGAACGGGCAAGCTGCGTTTGTCCTGCGCCGAGCAAACCCGCAATGCCGTAAACCTCGCCTTCATGTACTTCAAAGTTGATGTCGAAAAATTTCTTACCGTCCGAAAGATTTTCCGCTTTCAAAACAACGCTTCCCGGGGCAAAAGGTTCCTTTGGATAAAAATCCTGAATGGATTGTCCGGCCATTGCCTCCACGACCTCCTGCACCTGCGCCTGTGGCGTCAGCGTTTTGACGAGTCTGCCGTCTCGCAAAACACAGATGCGCTCTGCAATGCGGAAAATCTCTTCCAGCCGATGGGAGATATAAATAATCGATTTTCCAGCCTTTTTCAGCTTATCAATAATCTCAAACAAACGTGTTGTTTCTTCCATGCTTAGTGCAGCTGTCGGCTCGTCCATGATGATAATATCCGCATTTTGTGATAGGACACGGGATATTTCCACAATTTGCTGCTCTGCGACGGTATAAGATACGATTGGAGCGCTGGGGTCAATGGAAACTTTCATTTCATCAAACAGCGCTTTCGCTTCACGGTACATCCGCCGGTCATCGATGATTCCGTCCTTTTGCAGTTCCCTGCCAAGAAAGATATTCTGCGCAACACTTAGATTTGGAATTAGGTTTAGTTCCTGATGAATAATACTGATGCCATACTTCTGCGCATCCTTGGGACTGGAAATTGCTACCGGCTGGCCGTTGATGCATATTTCACCACCGTCCATACTGTAGATGCCGGAGAGAATTTTCATCAGCGTCGATTTGCCTGCTCCGTTTTCGCCAACCAAAGCCAGACATTCCCCCGCATACAAGCAGAGAGATATATCATGCAGAACCTTATTCCCCATGAACGCCTTGGAAATATTTGTTGCCCTGAGCACTTCTTTCAACATTGGTCACCTCCCAAAGTATTAGACATAATATACTCGAGTAACCTGTGAAATCATTATAAGTTACTCGAGCGCATTTGTCAATATATTTCTGCATACTTTTCAAAAAAATATAAAGCGGCATGAAGCAGTAGAGAAAAATTTTGTGCCAGGAAAGTCCTAAAGCAAATCGTCTACGGTGGAATCGCATCTTCTTTGCTTTTGGAGTTTCCTGGCGCTAAAAAAATTATTTCGTGCGGCTCACTTGACTGTATGGATAAATCCTAGGGCAACACCGCACAATTTGGCAAGAAGCCCCAGCCTGGATTTTTGGCTCAAT